>Ga0082335_1000333_pt1 | contig 121711 bp, 154 predicted proteins | sample Subgrocontami58m_FD_72375 | JGI IMG/M metagenome (GOLD analysis project Ga0082335, IMG submission 72375) | Subsurface groundwater microbial communities from S. Glens Falls, New York, USA - GMW37 contaminated, 5.8 m (SPADES assembly) (version 2) ... | reverse complement strand
GTAATTTTTGTCATCTACCACTCACCTTGGGCATTAGTTACTACACTTCTTCCGGTGCTATATTTTATGAGAGCCTATGATTATCTACTCAAACACGACAGATCAAAGCTAAGATCAGAAGCTCATGAGGAACGAAGAATGTTAATTGCCGCGGGTATGGGTGAGAAATTGAAAGAAAAATCGGAGGAGTTAATCGACATTACACCAAAAGTGGTAGCCCATGAGACCACAACAAGCAACCCCAAACTAGTCACCGCCCCCCAAAAGAGGAGACCTTCATGAATAAGATTTACGTTTTGACTTTTGATCCACACAAGTCCGACCCCACCGGGCTTCATAATTACATTAAAATAAGTCCTTATATCCTTGACTGGTGGCACTATCTTGGATCAACATATCTACTTAAAACCACCTACACTGTCGAAACAATTCAGACCGAGATCACGAAGAACTGGCCAGACCACAGTTTCCTCCTAATGGAGGTTAATGCCCTTAGTTTTAGCGGGTGGTTAGTAAAAGATGCGTGGGATTGGATCAGATCACGGAGATAAAAAAATGTGCAAGATTTATTCGGACTCCGAACAGATTTACTTAAAAATAGAAATACAAAAATATATCGACATAGGAGTGCAAAATGAGGATTTCTAAACCAAAACGGGAACTATACAAGCAACAGATTAAGTCTTTACTCTTGGCTCAACCGAAGATAAATAACCTTGTTATTGCCAAGGAGACGGGGCTACATAGGAATACGGTCTCAAGGATGTTAGAGGAAATTAAAAATGAAAATGAGATCGTGACTAGAGAGAGGTGGAAACTTTTATTGAACGATGTTACGGAGATAGCTCAGTCTAGAAACAAGGAACTAAATCAGCTGTGGAGTGACTCTTATTGGTCTCTTTGCCATTCAAGACCGTTGCAATTGGTGGCAATAACGAAAGCAAATTGGATGATCTTAAAAGATCTTTATCGTATGCACGTAGAATATATGGGACTTTATGGAAGCCCAAAAACACTCGTTCAAATTAGCATCAATAACAGGCTCAGTGGTTAATACAGCCTGCCACATCCCAAGCCGCAACTAGGAGTAGGTGAAGGAGACGGTTCCTGAATGAAATTCTCATAGTTTGGAGGTGAGGGTAGGGGAGCAAGGCTATCGATGGTATTTTGGACGATCGATTGGGAATCACTTTTAAACTTGTCCAAAGCCGCCTGAGACTCATTTTGCAACCTTTGTAGGTTCAATTGGGATTGGAGTTTGTCCTGCTCTTTCAAGGCATTTACAAATTGTTTAGTTAAATCATTAATTTTGTTGGCATAATCTTGCTGCCGTTTGGTGCAAGCATCCAGTGACTCGAAAATATACCCACCGCGGTCATCTGGGCAGTCGGTGTATGCAAGACAGATGCTTTTTCTTACCTTGAGGAGCCCAGTCTTACTATTACAATCAATTATGGGATCAGGGTCGACTGGGGCGGTAGGGTTGGCTAAGACCGTTTTGTTCTGCTTTTGTTGCACTTGGGGAGGTTGAGTCACGACAGGCAGGTCATTTTGTTGAAGTCCTTGTACGGTTTGGTTCAAGATGGGTTCAGTGTTGAGATGAGGGATTATTGACGGTGGGCTTTTTGTAAATAACCCTGTAACAATGAGAGCAATTGACGAGGCAACGGCGGCCAAGAACTTAACTAATGATTCCATACTTAATAGTATATCATCCTTACCCAACCCACACTTGACATCAGGTCCCATAAGGTCTATCCTGGTATCAAATGACTGCTAATTTTGATAAGTATAAAAACGACTTTAACTTAGGTCTGCTTAGAGGGTGGCAAAGATCTCAGTTGAGACTTCTCAGAGAGTTTACCATTCAAAACCTGGTACCCCAGAGAAAACTTTCCCTTGCCAGTGGCACAAAGGTAGGTTCCCATGAACTAGGTGGAAAACTTACTGCCCTAACTAGAGCCGAACTAATACAAAAAGCGGGCAAGGATGAAGAGGGACAGTGGTTATGGCAGCTAAATGAAGAAAAGGTCAAAAAAGAGACATTGAAAGATTTCCTAGATTCAATCGGAATTAAATTAAATAATAGCGCTACCTGATTTCGCATCTGTATAAGTCGGTAACTTCTTGTACAGGTAAGGTGAGCAGGGCCGGAGACGGTGAGAGTCATAATTTCCAAGCGCCACTAAATCTTAGTGGCTATGACTCAAAACATTACTATCGACGAAAGTCGAAAATTGCTTGGAAAAAAGGCGGAATCTATGACTGATGGTCAAATTAAAGCAATTCTGGACTTCCTCTACTCCCTATCAACCAGGGCAATTATCAATTCTGTTGGTGAGAGGAATCACAATGGTTAAATCGCTGGTTTATTGTCGTGTAAGTTCAGAGAGACAAGTGAATGAAGGACATGGTTTGGATAGCCAAGAGAAAAGATGTCGGGATTACGCAAAAAGCAAAGGGTACGATGTGGCGGGAGTTTTTCGTGATGAAGGAGAAAGTGGAGGGTTGTTCGAGAGGACAGCAATGAGAGAGCTGTTGAAATGTTTAGAAAAGATGAGAGAGCCAGAGCGAGTTGTAGTAGTCTTCGACGATCTAAAGAGGTTTGCTAGAGATACAGAGGTGCATTTTGGGCTTAAAAGAGAGATCTATGGCCGTAATGGTAGGGTTGAGTGTCCGAACTTTACATTTGAAGATTCTCCGGGCGGAAAGTTTGTTGAGACTGTAATGGCAGCAAGTGCTGAACTAGAGCGAAACCAAAACCGTCAGCAAGTTATTCAAAAACAAAAAGCGAGAATTGAGTCTGGTTATTGGTCATTTTGTCCTCCAAGGGGTTTAGCTTTCATCAAAGATCCTGGTCACGGCAAATTACTTTCTCCAGTAGAACCTTGGGCAACAATAATAAAACAAGCAATAGAAGGGTATGCGAACGGGTTGTTTTTAACTCTAAACGAAGTTAGAGATAGCATCAATTCAGAGGTTAAAAATTACGGAATCGATCACAAAGTTTCTATAGAGAGTATTAGAAGAATGTTAACTCAAATTTTGTACACCGGCTATGTAGAATACAAGCCTTGGGAGGTTCCCTTGCGTAGCGGCCACCACAAAGGGTTTATCACTCTTGAGACATACAATCGGGTGCAGGATATTCTAAATGGACGGAGTAAGCCCAGACTACGGAAGGACTATAACCTAGACTTTCCTTTACGTCGATTGGTTGTATGTTCAAGTTGTCAGAAACCGCTTACGGGGAGCTGGAATACCGGTCGATCCAAGAGATATGCCAATTACTTTTGTAAGACTAGTGCGTGCGCCATGAGATATAAATCAGTTCCCAAAGCCCGTATAGAAGGAGACTTCGCTTCTATTCTAGAAAAGGTGGCGATTTCAGAGGAAGTTGTTGGTCTGGCTAAGGAAGTGTTAAATGATGTCTGGAACCAACGTAAGCAAGCTTCAGATAGCCACAGAGAAGCCACAGAAAGACAGATTCAGGGTATAGATATCCAGATGGCTAATCTTGTCTCACGAGTGGCCAAGGTAAGCAACAATGAGCTGGTAATGGCGTACGAGAAACAGATAGAAAACCTGGCTTCTCAAAAGGGACAGTTTCGGACTGATTTAGGTATAGAAAACTATAGTAGTAAGGAGTTTGGAACCGCCCTAGATATTGTCATGTCTGCGCTCTCAAACCCTCTATCTGTGTGGAATAGCGACCGATTTGAGGATAAGCAAACTATTGTCTATATGTATTTTGACGGAAAACTTTCTTATCAAAAAGATCTAGGGTTTGGAACCGTTAATCTAGAGCCTAGTGTAGCCTTGATTCAGAAGTTAGGTGATCCAAAAAGAGATCTGGTGGAGGTGGTGGGAATTGAACCCACGTCCGAAATAGTCATTATCAAGCATCTACAAGCTTATTTGGTAAATTCGGCTGCCAACAGCCTTCAGCCGATTGTCTTAAATTTATTTAGGCCGACTGGGGCCGATAAATTGCATCCCGATTGGTTGTCACCTTGTATTCTCAGTCGAGAAAGAAAATACAAAATGCTCGTTAAGCGAATGCTAAACGAGGATTCATAAAGGGATTTAACCCTTTGATGAATTGTGCCAGTTTATTGACACTTGTGTTTTGAACCTGTTTTACGAGCCATGGTTCAAGCTCGGCTTGCAGCTTTTCAAAGTTCTATTACGTCGAGTCCGATCACCCCCGTAATAAACCGTAGTATAGCACAAATAGGTAGTAAAATAAAGACATGAACTTTCTTGACCTTTTCTTTCCCAAAAAGTGTATTGGCTGCGGGGAAATGGGTGAATATGTCTGTGAAGCGTGTAGTGTTGGGATGTGGGAGGAGGAGCAACTTCCGGGTCTGACTTGTCTCTGGGCTTATGAGGGCTTGGCCAGAAAACTTATTTCCAAAGCCAAATATGATGGACGCTATGACTACCTTAAATTTTTAATTTTTAATTTTTCCTTCGACAGGCTCAGGATCCCGAGCGGAGTCGAGGGACAATATCACAATTTTCAAAAATTTTTAGAACAAAAACCCACGGTAGTACCAGTGCCTTTACATAAAAATCGGCTTCGCGAACGTGGTTTTAATCAATCTTTGGTTATCGCCAAAACAATTTCAGATATTTGGCATTTGGAATTATCTGATTGTCTGATTCGTGTTAAAGATACTGGACACCAGGTGGGACGAACACGCACCGAAAGACTAAAAGCACTTGAAAATTCAATGAAAATTGTAAATTGTAAATTGGAAATTCCACAAGCAGTCCTGCTTGTGGATGACGTCTGGACCACTGGGGCCACTATGAACGAATGTGCCAAGACTCTCAAAACCGCAGGAGTAAAAAATGTTTGGAAATTTGTCTTGGCAAAGTAATATTAATGGATATTTTGAAGTTGGAAATTAGAAGTTGGAACTTTGATATATTTGATATTTTGATAATTTGATCGAAATTTCAAAAAATCTAACTTCAAATATCTAATCTCAAACTTCTACCATCAAAAAATCAAATCCAGTATAAAATGAAACTATGAGTTTTTGGAAAGATCTAGCCACAAAAAAACGTCCGTTTCTGGCACTAGCTCCCATGGAAGACGTGACGGATGTGGTATTTAGGCAAGTGATTGAAGAAGTGGCTTCACCAGATGTCTTTTTTACCGAATTTACCAATGTCGAGGCGATTCTTCATGGCGAAACTAGCAGATTGAAACCCAGTAAAACCCCAACCATTGCTCAAATTTGGGGAGTAAACCCCGAGAGTTTTTATAAAGCCTCGCAAATAGTTTCTGAAATGGGATTTTCCGGAATCGATATCAATATGGGTTGTCCGCAAAGGACCGAATTAAAAATCGGGGCTTGTGCAGCGTTAATAAGATTTGAGAATAGAGATAGAGTTAGAGAGATAATTTCTGCTGTCCGGGGAGGCACAAAATTACCAGTCAGTGTCAAAACCCGAATTGGCATAAAAAATATTCAAACTGAAGATTGGATTGGATTTTTATTGACCCAAAAATTGGACGCATTGACGGTGCATGGCCGGACAGTCAAAGAAATGTCCTCGGTGCCCGCGCATTGGGACGAAATCAAAAAATGTGTAGATTTGAGAAATGAGATAGAGATAGAGACAGTAATAATTGGCAATGGGGATGTAAAGAGTATTCAGGACGCAAGCTACAGGGCACAGGAAACAGGAGTTGATGGAGTGATGATTGGGCGTGGTATTTTGGAAAACCCTTGGTGTTTTTCAAAACATATACCAACCCAAGATGAGAAAATAAAGTTATTAAAAAGGCACTTGGAATTGTGGCAGGAGACCTGGGGAAATAAAAAGAATTTTTCAGTCCTAAAAAAATATTTCAAGATTTATATTAGAGATTTTGAAGGAGCTTCTGAACTTCGAGCTAGACTTATGAACACTAAGATTATAGATGAAATAAGTGGTATACTGGATTAGTACATGAGTGAAATCCATAAGCGGAATCCAAATACGGTTTGCGTAGTCTGCAATAAACCTATATATAAAAGGCCGTCTCAACTTGAAACAAACAGTGGTAGAGCTTTTTGTAGTATTACATGTTATGGAGTGGCATGTCGAAAAGAAAAGCCTTGTGTGGTTTGTGGAAAAATGATAATGTCACACTTCAACAAAAAAACTTGTAGTAGAGGATGTTCAAATGTACTTAGAACTGGTATCAAATACAGAATCGGAAGACCAAAAGACAAGGTCGTTCATTATTTGGCCTTGAAAAAAAGATTATTAAGAATGAGAGGAAATAAGTGTGAAAAGTGTGAATATAGTAAAATTCAAATTTTACAAGTTCACCATAAAGATAGGAATAGGGAAAATAATTCTTTAAATAATTTAGAGTTAATTTGCCCAAACTGCCATTCCGAAGAGCATCACTTAAATGTCGAGCGGAGGAAGAGGGATTCGAACCCACATGTCCTTACGGACTCCAGTTTTCAAGACTGGTGAGCCACCATTGCTCAATTCCTCCATTAAGCTAGAATTATACTATGCAAAGCATTTTTCTTTTACCTTTGGTATTTTTGTATAACCTTTTGTTGGCAAATATTAAAATTGAGGTGCCTCCGGAGACAAAGATTGTCACTCCAATACAAACCAAAGTGGTTAACAAGGTAACAAAGAGTTTGGACGATGGGCAGCCCTGGGGAGTGGCCAAGCAAATAGACAGTGTAACCTGGCAAATGAAAGTGGGACAAGAAGCCCAGATGGGGACACCATCAGAAATACTGGTGGCTCTTAATAACTACCGTGGTAGATATGGGTCATCGGCTCTAAATTGGGATGAAAAGCTGGCAGACTATGCCAAATCCAGAGCAGTGTATTTTAATAAAATCAAAAATCTCGATGGCCACAAAGGATTTGTAGATTTCTTGAACAACCAAGACGGATTTAGTAAATTGGGTTTTAATCAGCTCGGTGAAAATGCCAGCTATGGCTACAAACTAAGTGGAATACACCTGATTGAGTGGATATATGCCGGCGATGAACCCCACAACAAAAATCAATTAAATAATGTCTGGAATTATGTGGGAATTGGAGTGGATGGGACAGCTACCGCGCTTATTTTTGGGACAGGCAAGCTCTAAAAGCCACAATCGCTGTTGCCACGGCGACATTGAGAGAATAGTTTTTTCCATAATATGGGATATAGACTGCGTCGTCACAGATAGATAAAATTTCGGCATGTACGCCAGTATTTTCGTGGCCTAAAATAAAACAAACTTTTTTGGGATACTCGTAGGTATGATAGGGTTTGGCATTTTGGCAGATTTCGACAGCGATTATTGAATATCCTTGTGATCTAGCATATTTAACGGCGTCTAGAGTTTGAGAAAAATGTTGCCACAGGACTCTTTCTTCCTGATTCATGGAAGTCATGGATATTTCGGGGTTTGGGGGAGTGGGGGTGCGGCCGCATAGCAAAACCTCAGCCCGCAAGCCCTCGGCCAGACGGAAAATAGATCCCACATTAGCCGGTTTTTCAACACCAGCCAGCAGAAACATAATCTGACACTTCAAGGGTGCCAATGTCCGGTAAAGTTTCTTTATTTCAGTTCTGTTTAATGATCTCATATATAGTTCCCGCTTTCGCTCTAGCGGACTGCGTCTCGCGCGCCTTGGCATAGCTCCGGCGACGCCAGGCCGTAGCCGAGCTTCAGCGAGGCGAAGGCGGAGGAGGTGGGATTCGAACCCACGTGAGCCTTACGGCTCAGGAGTTTAGCAAACTCCCCGAATGGACCAAACTATCGGACTCCTCCAATTACAGTATTTTACTTCCTTTTGCCTTTTTTCTCACGAATTGCGTCTGCCCAATATACCAAAGCTACCACCAATAGCATTATTGCTCCCACAATATAAAAACCTGTCAATCCAGACATATCACGTCACCCACATTTAAATATGGAATTAAGCTAGACCCAATAAACAATTTTGTAAACATATTACAAGTATAACACCAACGGGATATAATTAGCCTCGAGGAGGGGTCGCATAGTGGCCGAGTGCTGAAGTTTACTAAACTTCCGTCCCGCTCAGCGGGACCGCGAGTTCAAATCTCGCCCCCTCCGCCAGTTAGGAAATGAAGTTATTGGCTCGCCAAGATCGCCAAAGCGTTAGGTATTCCAATGGAAGATTTGGTAAAATAATATAATTATGAAAATCGGAGTTCTAAATGAATGTTTTTTGAACAAAAAGCACCTAAAAAGGCTAAAGACTTTGGGTGAGGTAGTTATTTTTGAAAATACTACAACGGAACAGGAGACAATAGCAAGATTAAAAGGGTTAGATGTTGCTATTTGGGACGGGTTTATTTGTCCCCCAACTGCTAAAGTTCTCGAAAGCGCCGATAATTTGAAACTCATTGTTTTGCCTCATACTGGTTATTTTATGGTTGATTTGGAGACGGCGAACAAAAGAGGAATTAAAGTAGCTAATGCCCCGGGCTTTTCTAAAGAGGCAGTTGCTGAATTAGTCATTGGGTTGATGTTCGCCGTAAATAGAAAAATTCCGTTAATGGATAGAGATATGAGAAAAAATCCATTTAATTCTGACCCAAGCAATGTTGAACAACAAAATAAATACTGGGGATTTGATATTAAAGGCAAAACAATGGGTATTTTTGGTTTGGGCAGAATAGGTTCAACCGTTGCGACTTTAGCATTGGGCTTGGGAATGAAAGTCGTAGCAAATAATAGAAGCCCTAAAGCAATGGAAGAAGTAGAGATGTTGAACAAAGAAGAAGTTTTGAAAAGAGCTGATGTTATTTCAATCAATGTGACTTCGGGAGCCGATACAGAAAACTTTATTTCAAAAAAGGAATTGGACTTGATGAAACCGACTGCTATTTTAATAAATGTTGACCAAAGTAAGCATGTAGATACAGAAGCTATATATCAAGCATTGAAACAGAAAAAAATTGCCGGAGCAGGTTTAGATCAAGTAGCCGGTTTAACCAAAGACCACCCAATACTCAAATTAGATAATGTTGTTTTCACTCCTCACGCAGGTTCGTCCACAAACGAATCTTTCAGGGAAAATTTACCGGAGTTAGTTGTTTCAGCCGTAGAGCAATTTATTAAAGGTTCTCCCAAAAATCTTGTTAATTAAGAAATTTGCCGCCCCTCCTTCGCATAAAGCTACGGAAGGGCAAAGCAAAGAAAAACTTTGAATTCGAATTCTTTCGAACGCACACCGCCAGCCGTTTTTCGGGGAAATTTAAAGGCGTATAATATACTTATGAAGAAACAAAATATACAATCCAATAAACTTAGTCACATCTGGCTTTATGTAAAGGACACTAAAACGTCAATACGTTTCTACCGCGATGTTCTTGGTTTTAAGATTGCCGAAAGCTTCCCAGACGGAGCTTTGTTTTACGTAGGTTCAATATTGTTAGGGGTACACCGTGAAGAAGGAATTAGAAGATCCCAACCGGGAAGTACGGTGTTGATTTTGAGGTCGAACAATATTGATAAAACTTACAAAGATTTACAAACCAAAGGTCTTCTCTTTGATAGACAGATCAAGCAAGAACCATATGGGAAGATTGTTCCTTTTAAAGATCCTGATGGTTACATCTGGGAAATTGTAGAGGAGCCAAAATCCTATGGGAAACAAACCAAAATTTAATCAACTTTTGCCAATTTTGTTTGTAAAGAATCTAGAATCAGAAATTGATTTCTACAAAGGCTTCGGCTTTGAAATTTCCTATCAAGGCGATGAATTTCCGGGCTTTGTCGGTTTGAAAAAGGACAACATTGAGTTTGGATTAGAAGAACGAAAAAATTTTGATCCACAGAACGCCCAGGATAGTTTTATTTGGCAAATGGACACAAATAGTTTTAGTAAGGTTATGGCTATCTGCGACGCAAAAGGCATCGAGTATTCAAAACCGAAGCAGTATTGGGAAAAGATGGACGGTTGGGAAATGACTATCAAAACGCCGAACGGATACACTTTGCAACTTGAGAAAGTCGGAAAAACTTAAATTTGTGGTATATTAAATACATGGAAGAAAGTGCCCGGTTTGTTCAGCCCGCCCCTGAAAAAGTTCTATTGAGTTGGACGGCCCCTAGCCGGCCCTACAAACCTCAATCTAAACAATTATTTTCAACCATTATAGTCATAGTGATTTTAATTAGTTTGATCTTAATTTTGGCCGGGGAATGGATGCTGATTGCGGTTCTTTCCGCCATGGTCTTTGCTTATTATGTCTGGTCCACTATTCCACCTGAGCAAATTGACTATGCCATATCGACTCGGGGAGTGAGAATTGCCGGAGTGCTCTATCCTTGGGAGACGTTACTCCGCTGGTGGATAGATGAAAATTCCGGGTCTCAGATTTTGTTTATTGATACTCTGGCTGGTTTTCCCAAACGCCTACATTTAATGCTGGATGTGACAAAGACTAAAGAAGTAGAGGAAATAATGCTAAAAAATTTGCTTTCAGAAAAACCACTCCCCACCACTTCTGACAAAATGAGCTCTTGGCTTCTGGAAAAGTTCCCCCTAGAGGCAAAATAAGGTAAAATGGGGCTATTGCTCTCATAGCTCAATGGATAGAGTACCACGTTGCGGACGTGAGGATGATGGTTCGATTCCATCTGAGAGCACCAGGCTATAGCCCTGAGCGAAGCCGAAGGGGAGAGGTAGCCAAGCGGTTGACGGCGACAGTTTCGAAAACTGTTGTCCGATGTATTTCGGACCGTGGGTTCAAATCCCACCCTCTCCGCCACGCTGAGCGTGGCTTTTGGTCCGCTTAGCGGACCGCCAGCTCTCATAGCTCAATGGATCGAGTGCCGGTTTCCGAAACCGTCGATGCAGGTTCGATTCCTGCTGGGAGCACATGGAAAATAAATATGTCAGCAGAGCCGGGATAAAATTGGAGGAAGCCCTAATTAGATTTGGGATAGAGGCTAGAGATAGAGTTTGTATAGATGTGGGGGCGGCCACGGGCGGATTTACCGATTGCTTGCTTCAAGCTGGAGCAGCACAAGTCTATGCTGTTGAAACAGGTTACGGTATATTGGATTGGAAGCTTCGCAACGATCCAAAAGTGGTTGTCAAAGAAAGATCAAATATACTTTATAGTCTGGATATTCCCCGCGACATTGATATTGCCATCGTGGACACCAGCTGGACAAAATTAAAATTGTCAGTCCCAGCTGCTAGCCGGTTTGTAAAACCCAAGGGAATTATTCTGGCGCTAATAAAACCCCAATATGAGATAGAGACGAGAGATAGAGATTTGAGAAAGGGTGTTTTAGAAGATAATGTAGCTTTGACCGTAGCCAACAATGTAAAAAATCAGCTGGATAGCTTAGGATTTGTGACGAGTGAAATTATTGATTCACCGATCACCGGTGAAGCCGGAAATAGGGAGTATTGGATCAAATTAATGGTAAAATGAACAAAATTGGAAGGGTCGCATAGTGGTCTAGTGCACGTGCTTGGAAAGCACGCATGGGGGAAACTCCATCGCGGGTCCAAATCCCGCCTCTTCCGCCACGCTCAGCGTGGCTTTTTGGTCCGCTTAGCGGACCGCCCAATGAATAAAATTATTAGGATAATAATTATTACAACTTCGATATTTATATTTCTTGACTATATCTTTTATATCTTATGTAGAGCTGGAAGATGTTTGCCTTGGCCATTTCTATAGGTATATTGTCCTACATCCTGATGGGACTTGGGCTGGTTGGTTGGTTAAATAATACCGCGATATATTTAGTGTTAATAACTTGGGGGTTATTTTTGATATTAAAAATTTGGTCATTGATTAAAAATTATAAATTATCCTTCGATATACTCAGGATCCTGAGCTTGTCGAATGGAAAAATTAAAAATTCTTGGCTTTGGATACTGTTGGCGGTACAAATGTCGGTAAACTTTGTAGGAGCCCTGGGTCCCGAATTAGGCTTTGATGCTCTCTGGTACCACCTGACCATCCCCAAAATCTGGCTCATGCAACACAAAATTACTTTTTTGGGAGGAGATTTGTATTACAGCGGTCTACCAAAACTAATTGACATGTTATATGTCTACCCAGGTGCCCAACTCATTCATTTTGGCTTTGGAATATTGACACTAATTGTAATTTATAAACTCGCCCGTAAATATCTAGATGAGAAGTATGCACTCCTGGCCTGCATTATTTTTTATAGCAATCTAGTCGTGGGTTGGCAATCAATCACGGCCTATGTTGATTTGGGGAGGACTTTTTTTGAAATATTTGCTTTGTATTTGTTTGTAAACAAAAAATATTTTCAAACAGCCGTAGTTTTGGGTCTGGCTATTTCCTCCAAGATTTTGGCTTTAGGGTCGTTAATAATTTTTCTAACCTTAGGTCTTAATCCTTTATATTTTTTGATTTCACTTTTGATTGCTTCACCTTGGTTTATTTTTAACTTAATAAATACTGGCAATCCGGTATACCCGATATTTTTAGGATATCAAATTGATTGGAATTTGAGCTTTAATATTTTGCGCTTGGCCGATCCCATTAATCCGGTTTATGTGATGGTGTTGCCGTTATTAATAACTCCCCCCTTCCCCCCTCTTAGATTAAGAGGGGGGACTGAGGAGGGTGATATCCGTACCCTGGTTGTTTATTGTATTTTGAGTTTTATCGTTTGGTTTCTGACACCACACACCGGAGGAGGAAGATTTCTGATGCCCTATTTACCAGTCTGGTCAGTATTAACGGCAATTCTTATCCAAAAAAACAAATTCTTGGTGAGTATGGCAATCGCCTTGGCAATTATTTCTATCGGCTATCGGGGTCTAGCCAACTCAAAATATATTCCATATTTAATAGGCCTTCAAAGCAAACAAGAATTCCGAGACATTTACCTGTATCATAGATTCAAATGAGAAAACCCATCGTGTTTTCTGTGTCCTGTCTCCTGATACTGATTTCTGTGACTGGAGGCTGTGCTTGGAAAACTGGTGAAATGTTTAAAGGTATATTAATTGATGATCCAATTAGATTTAAAGATGGCTACAAATATTTTTCTTGGTGTACGGGTGGTGTGCCATTGGTAGACAAATTACCTCAAATCTTAAATAAAGATTATGTTGTATTACTCCAAAACAATACTGAATTGAGAGCTACTGGTGGATTCATGGGATCATATGCCAGATTACGGTTTCGAAATGGGACATTGCAAAGCACGAAGATAGAAGATATCTACGAACCCGATGGTCAGCTCTACGGATATGTCCAGCCTCCGGCTCCGCTTGACAGGGCTTTTGATCATGGATCTTGGAAACTAAGAGACAGCAACTGGGATCCGGACTTTACGGTGGCCGCACCCAAAATTGCCTGGTTTTTTGGCCAAGGAGGTGAGCCAGTCGATGGTTTGGTGGCGATAAACTTAATCTCGGTCCAAAGAATACTGGATGTATTAGCCATCCCAAATAAAAATTTGGTTAATTTGGCACAGACCAGTGCAGAAATACACAAAGACAAAAAGGGATTCTTATCAAATGTGGCAGGGGATATCTTGGGGGAACTTAAGATTCTTAAGTATCCTAGGTTACTTAAGTTACTGAGGATAATTTATGAAGACCTAAAAAGTAAACAGATTTTGCTTTGGGCAAAAGATCCGCAAGTCCAAGAAGTAATCAAACAAAAATATTGGGATGGGAGTTTGGGAGACTATGCCCACGATTATCTATATATAGTGGAGAGCAATCTGGGAGCAAACAAAGCTAATTGTTGTATTACAAGAGATGTGACACAAGAAGTCACAGGTAATTTAGAAAAACTAACAATTGTATTCAAAAACGACAATGAATTTACCAATCCCAAACCTCCAGTCTTTTGGGGTGGTGATTATATAAATTATCTTCGGGTAATTATTCCAATTACGGCTGACGTAAAGAATTCTGAAAAATATGATATAGAAAGTAGAGGCAAATTCAAAATTGTGGGAGTTTGGGTCAAGGTACCGGCTCAAAAATCGGTAACCGTGGAAATTGAATACATCTTGTCATCAAATGATAAATATTCAATTTTAGTTAAAAGACAACCCGGAATCGCAAATTTCCCCTATAAATTAATTATGAATGGTAAAATTATTGTAAATGAAATTGTTACTAAGGAGGTGATTTATAAATGAAAAATTTACACATGGTCGCTTTTCCTTTGGTATTAGTGGGAGCTTTGAATTGGGGACTGGTAGCCCTGTTTGGTTATAATTTGGTCGAAGGCCTATTGGGTGGTTGGCCTATGGTAGTCAAGTTGGTTTATGTCCTGGTTGGAGCATCAGCCGTCTACCTACTCGTTACTCACCAACAGGATTGCAAGACCTGCGCCGAAATGATGAAAAAGTAAGCCTTAGCATAAAAAATGCCAAGACTATACCGCCGATAACATCGGAAGGCCAGTGTTCGGCCAACGAGACACGGGAGTAGAGCATAACCAGTAACAGGAGACAGGATACAGTCACACCGAGATAGTTTTTGGTTCTTAGAAAATAGATACTGGATAGTAAAGCCAAAAGTGTCATTCTGTAGACGTGTCCGGAAGGAAAAGAAAACTCACTTTCAATATTTATTCTGGGTAAATTTAAAACATTGATTGTCCGAGAGAGAGCAATGGGCGGAGCAGGGTGGGTAATCCAGTTTTTGGATATAAATTCCAACACTAAACCCAGGCTGTACCAAAATATTCCCAAGTACACCTCAACAATTTTTTTGTAGTTTAACCATAAAAACAAGATAACAAGTATTGAAATGATCTCAAACCTGCCCAGAAGCGAAAACCAAGAAAAAAACCAATCCCAAGATCTTGGAGTAATATTCTGAATCCGGCTTAATAAATAATTATCCATGAGCGTTATAATAACCTAGATGATATTGTTCATGCAAATAATAAGCGCGCCTGGTGAGAAAGTACCATTCCTGTTGGGAGTAGCACTTTTGGTATGTTGGTTCCTATATCAACGTAAATATAAATTTGCGAGTTTGTTTGCAATCGCCAACCTATTTACTATTACAATAGTCCAAATACTCAAAAGAGTGATGGCTGAGCCAAGACCTCTTGGAGCTTTGGAAACCGGTTATGGATTCCCAAGTCAACACACAGCTAGTTATGTGGTGTTTTGGGGACTACTGATCTTGTGGACCAAAAATAAGTTACTTATGTTACTTGGGATGCTTATGATACTATTGGTTGGGATTTCTAGGGTATATCTGGGAGAACATTTGATTGTAGACGTGATTGGGGGCTATGTGATCGGATTTATGGTACTCGGGTTGTCGTGGTGGTGGTCCCGCCGGTACGATTTGTAAAGATCGTAACTAGCTCTACATTCTTGATTCCTTGGTGATAGACGCATTTACCCGAAGAACATGTACCCAGGATTTGTCTTCGGGATGACCGGTTGGTCTTTTTGAGCTTTAGTCCTCCCTCGAGCCCCTTTTGGCCCCGGTTGGTATCATAAGTCAACACATAATTAATTTTGGACACATCTTTGAGTCCCGTAAAATTAAGATAAGCAAATCTTTTGTCAGACGAAAGTCTAATACTGGCTGCAGCCACAAAGACCAATATCGAAAATATTTTGAGTTTCATATATCAAGTATAATACATATATGCGAAATTTACCATTTGCTTATTTGCTTATTTGCTTATTTGCTTTGATTGGAGTAATTGGGTCGATATGGGAATATCGAGGATGGAGAAAGCAAGAGATTACCAATTATGGCCAAGGCTGGGAACAAGTAAAGTCACTCAAAGAAGCAGAGACCTTAGTAGGGCCATATGTCAATGAAAAGTTGAGATATAGAATCCGCTATCCCAAAAATTGGCAAGTGACGGGTGATCCCAAAAAAATAATCAAATTTGCCAATCCCGCGATTCGAGAAGTCGCGATTAATATCAATATGACTGAATCGACACAAAGTCTGGTTGACATAGCCGATAATCTAGCTAAATCAGGATTGGCCCGCGAACGCGAGTATTTAAATGCAGGAGAGCAGAGCTTTCAGATTCTGACTTTTGCCAACAGTCAACAGATTGTCCAAAAAGCCTTGACCAAAAAAGGCCAACAAATCATAATTATCCAGGCCCAAACTCCAACAAAGAATTGGAACGAATTTGAATTGACCTTCAAGGAAGTATACAAAAGCCTGGTTATTTTTTAGGGATTGTGATATTATCGTTTATATGGTGAATAAGAATTTATTGTGGGTTTTGATAATTGGGGGAATGGTAGTGGTTGGGGTTATTGTAGTCTTTGTATTGACTAAAAATAGTAGCCCCGTGCCGGTAATTTCTTCAACATTATCTCCCATTGTTGTAACTCCTGTTCCAGTGGAAGTGAGTCCGTCTGCCAGCTCCGTGGCAGAATTTACAGTGACTGCCTCTAATTTTAAATATGATCTCAAGACAATAAAAGTAAAAAAAGGAGATACAGTAAAAATTCTCTTCAAAAATTCCGAAGGTTTTCATGATTTCAATATTAATGAGTTTGATGTAACCACCAGCCAGATTGGGGCTGAAGAAGAAGATGAGGTGGAGTTTGTCGCAGACAAAATTGGGACCTTTGAGTATTATTGTTCTGTTGGAACGCATCGGAAAATGGGCATGGTGGGGAAATTGGTGGTAGAGTAGTGGGTTGTGAGTAGTGAGATAAGTTGTGAGGATGGGGAGTGGGTGGTATAAATAACAGTAATGGATAAAGTTGTTGGGTTTGCCGATTTAAATGTTTACAAGAGTTTGTATCAAGCTATGTTGAGAGTACATAAAGAGATTTTACCAAAATTACCTCCGTCTGAAAGATTTGGTTTAATTGACCAAGCGGGGAGGGCCTCAAAATCTCCATGTGCACTGATTGCTGAAGGTTATGCCAGAAGAACTTCAGGTAAAGAATGGAAAAAGTATTTACGGGACGCTACTGGGGAATGTAACGAGATGATGGTACATTTAAGCATGATAAGAGATCTATATGGAGAGGTTGTGGGTCGTGAGTAGTGAGATAAGTTGTGGGGATCGGGAATTTGGAATCCTCCCCCTCACACCCATCCCTATCTCACTACGCATTACTCACTACTCACCCTCAATATGATAATTGTAAATTTTAAAAAATATGTATCCGGACAAAACGCTGTAAATCTGGCCAAAATTTGCAAAAGGGTCTCTGGTGAAACAAAAGTAAAGATTATTGTTGCCGTGCAAGTGAATGATTTGGTAGGTTGTCTGAATATTAACATCGAATGCTGGACACAAAAACTGGAATTAACCACAGCGGGATTTGACGGTACCTTGCTAAATCATTCAGACTATTTATTATCTTGGGACGAGCTAGTATCTCAAGCATCAAAATGCAAAACTCCATTTTGTATTTGTGTCGACTCATTTCAAGAAGCAGTCAGAGCCAGTAAATTATCACCAGATTTTATCGCCTATGAACCCCGCGAATTGATAGGCAATAAAGAGAAATCGGTAGCCAGCGAGAAACCCGATGTCATCCAACATCTAATTTCCAATATCAAGCCTCCGGTTCTCATTGGGGCGGGGATTCACAGGCCGGAAGACATTAAGACAGGATTGAAATTGGGAGCAAAAGGATTTTTGATAGCCACAGACGTAGTCAAAGCCGAGGACCCATATCACGAGCTTTTAGAACTTGCTCAAGCTTTCAAGTGATACAATATAGTTATGGACAAGATTGTGATTATCACTGGTGGAACCGGGGGAATTGGCAAAGTTACGGCAGAAAAGTTTACGGTTGAAGGTTGGAAAGTGGTGGCCATGAGTAGGAACGATGCCGATGTGACGAATCCGGAAAGTATAGAAAAGTTTTTTTCGCAGTATCCAAAAATTGATTGTCTGGTAAACTGCGCCGGAATATTTGGCAACAAAACCTTGGCAGAGTATGATTTAGAATCTATAAACAAAGTTATCGCCGTCAATGAAATTGGAACTTATCTATGTACTCAAGCGGCGTTACAAAAAATGATATCCGGCTCAATTGTAAACATCTCGTCTGTAGCAGGACAAGTGGGTAGTGGAGCCGATCCGATTTATGCCGCCACCAAAGGAGCAATTTTGGCATTTACAAAAAGTATGGCCAAGGCCTTGGCTCCCAAAATACGGGTTAATTGCGTAGCCCCCGGAGTAACCGATACCGGATTATTAGACGCCCGCAAATGGACAGATATAGCTTTTGACGTGGATCAAACTCCGTTGGGAAAGATGGCTTCGCCCGCTGATATTGCCAACACCATTTATTTTCTGGCCAGCGATGAAGCTGCCCACATTACTGGCGCAACCTTGGATGTTAACGGTGGAGTCTTAATGCGATGACGTGGGAAATAGTCTTTTATGAAAGTCAAAATGGAAACAAACCGGTGGAGGAATTTCTCGACAGCTTAGATGGGGTTACACGAAATAAAGTTTATGGTTCCCTAGAACTTTTAAAAGAGTATGGTGTAGCCTTAAGTTTTCCTCATGTAAAGAAAATTACGGGCTCATCTCTGAGGGAACTGAGAATCTTGGGTGGATCATCAACTAGAATATTTTATGTAGCCAGAACCGGCCAGAAATTTCTCTTATTGCACGGGTTCAGAAAGAAAACTCAAAAAACACCGGACAGAGAAATAAAAATAGCAGAAAAGAGATTGAAAGAATTTATCACAAAATTGTGATATAATATGATTATGAACTGGGACAAATATAAACAAAAATGGGAAAAGGATCCTGAATTTCGAAAATCTTGGGAAAAAACTCGGGTTGAATATGAAGTGGCAAGGGCATTAATTTCAGCCCGCATTAAAAATAAAATGACTCAAGCCCAGTTGGCCAAAAGAATGAAAACTAAGCAATCTGTTATTTCCCGCGTCGAAAACGCCCAGACCAAACCAACTCTTTCGTTTATGCAAAGACTGGCCGATGCTCTGGGTGGTAAACTAAGAGTAAGCTTGGAAATATGATATATCTTGGAGCGGATCACAGGGGATATGATCTAAAAGGCAAAATAGCCAGGTGGCTTTCGGTCCGTGAATATGAATTTGAGGATATGGGACCCTTCTCATATGATCATGACGACGATTTTACCGAAAGCGTTTTTTTGGTAGCCGAGCAAATATCGCAAAACCCGGAAAAAAACCGAGGGATAGTAATTTGTGGAAGCGGGGTGGGGGTCAGTATTGCGGCCAACAAGCTACCCAATATCCGCTGTGGCTTAGGTTTTGCTGAAGACCAGGTGCACGCCTCCCGCAAGGATGACAATATAAATATATTAGCATTGGCAGCTGACAACACCGATGAAACTCATGCTCTGAAGCTGGTAGAAAAATTTTTGGAAACGCCATTTATCGAGACCGAACGTTATCTGCGGAGGATTGAGAAAGTGTCGAGGTTTGAGAGGGTAGTATGACCTCCGTTCGTGATATTTTAGTAGCAGAAAAAAATATATTAGTCAGAGCAGATTTGGAGTGGATTGGTAAAAATTGTCCACGCAGGCAAGCAACTTTAGATATTATCAAATATTTGCAAATCAGGGGGGCTGAAAGAATAAAAGTCATTGGGCACAAGGGGAATATAGACCAAGTGATTGAGCTGGGAGTGGATATAAATTTTGATTTGCGCGCGGATATCAGAGAGGAAACCAACGATGAAAGTTTAGCCATCGAATTGGCTTTGGGTTGGGATGTCTATATCAATGAATCTTTCGCCACCAGTCACCGTATGCATTGCAGCATTGATGCCCTGCCAAGATTTATGAAATCGCAAGGGAAGCAAGTTGGTATTGGTTTGAGATTTGAGATAGAGATAGAGAAGCTGAAAAAAATAGATCGTGGCTTATTAATTATTGGTGGAGCGAAATCTTCTGATAAAGCCAAATATGCAGAGGAATTGGAGGAAAAAGGCTGGACTGTTTTGCGAGGCGGTCTTCTTCCTGGTGTTGATCTTCGCCCAGACGGCCTTGATATCTCAGCTGACGCAATTTCCAATTTTCAATTTGCAATTTCCAATGCCAAGACGATTGTGGTTGCAGGTCCTTTGGGAAAGTATGAAGAAGCGCCGGAGGGGACAAAAAAAATATTTACTGCAGTGGCTAACTCAAAAGCTTATAAAATAGCCGGTGGGGGAGATACTGAAGCAGCTTTAGAAAAATATAAATTAAAAAATAAATTTGATTGGATTTCGGTTGGCGGCGGGGCAATGCTTGAATATTTGTCAACTGGAACTTTACCTGGAATCGAAGCGCTGGTATCATAAAAGCATGATAAAAGTAGCAATAAATGGATTTGGGAGGATTGGGAGATTGGCGGCCCGGATAATTCTGACCAAATTTCATAACCAAATAGAGTTGGTGGCCATTAATACCAGCGGCTCAATGGAGACGGCGGGGTGGGCGCATCTTTTGGCAAACGATACTACGTATCGGAGATTTGAGATAGAGATAGAGAGTGACAAAGATAATTTATTAATTGAGAGCATGGGTCTGAAAATTCCAGTTTTGGCTCAAAGAGATCCGGAATTATTGCCTTGGAAAGACCTAAATGTTGATGTAGTCTTGGAATGTACCGGAAAATTCACCGATGAATTGGGAGCACTCAAACACGCCAAGGCTGGGGCCAAGCATGTAATTATTTCTGCGCCATCAAAAGGGGGAAATGTGGGGACATATGTCTTGGGAGTGAACCCTTCGACGGGCTCAGGGCAAGTGATTTCTAATGCTTCTTGTACCACCAATTGTATTACACCAATTGCGGCAGTAATCCAGGCTAAATTCGGAATACTCAAAGCCATGATGACAACAGTGCATGCCTATACAGATGATCAGGCTTTGCAAGATAGTTCACACCACGATTTAAGAAGAGCTCGGGCAGCTGCCGCAAATATTGTTCCCACTTCCACTGGCGCTGCTATCGCTACGACAGAGGTTATACCAGAACTCAAGGGATTATTTGATGGCGTGTCACTGCGTGTCCCCGTGATAACGGGGTCAATTGCGGATTTTGTATTTTTGACCAAGGTCAAGGCAACCCGTGAAGAAATAAATTTTGAACTCAAAGAGGCAACTCAGAGGCCAAATTATAAAAATATTTTAGGTATGTCCGGAGTAGATGGTGTTCCGTTACATCTGGTGTCATCTGATATTATCGGCAGTTCATATTCTGCCATAGTTGATCCCGAGTTTACCCAAGTTATTGATGGTGACCTAGTCAAGGTCCTGGCCTGGTATGACAATGAGTGGGGTTATGTGAATCGTTTAGTTGAACAAGTATGCAAATTATCCCAGCCATCCTAACAAACGACATTGAAGAATTCAAAAACTTATTGGTTAGGATTTCGGACGCCAAAAAATTTGACAGAGTTCAGGTTGATTTTGTTGATGGCATGTTTGCAAATAACAAAACGATTATCCCATCTGATTGTAATCTCCCTAAATATCCATCTTTTAAATTTGATGCTCATTTAATGGTAACTATAGATAATGTAGTGAACTATTCGCAATTAGCACAAGAACAGGGGTTTGATAGAATTTTCGTGCATGCAGAAAGTGTCTTAAACCAAGTAGAATATGAATATTTGGCTATAGATTTATCAGCAGACATTGGTTCATTTAATGAAAACTTTGTTGATAATAAGCGAGCTATCCTACTAATGTCAGTAAAGGCCGGATTTTCTAATCAAAAATTTAAGGAGGAAGTGACTAAAAAAATTAACTGGTTTAGTTTTTATAGAAAAGAAGAAAGTTTAAATTTTAATATCATTCTTGATGGTGGTATAGAAAAGGAACAATTAATAAGTCTTGAGAACTTAGGAGTAGATGAGGTTGTGGTGGGGGCCAACAGAGTGTTATCATGGTAATATGACTGCCACACGAAAAATAAAGACTGTTTCCTGTCTCGGATTTGCCGACGCGCTCCCTCACGATCAAGTCTACAAAGATGCCTATGAAGTAGGTAAAATATTAGCTGAAAATGGTTATGCCGTGGCAGACGGCGGAGGACCTGGTACTATGAGGGCGGCAACTGCTGGGGCTGAGTCTGCCAAAGGAAACACGATCGGGGTGACATTTTATCCCAAAGATATTACCAATTTTGAAGGACGCGACTTAAACAATAAATTTGACCGGGAGATCAAAACTAAAAATTATCTGGAACGGACACTAAAGCTTCTAGAGGTCGGCCAAGCTTATGTGATATTCAAAGGTGGGGTGGGAACGATCTCTGAATTTGGCATGGCATGGGAATTAGCTTCCTTGTATTCCAGCCATTCAAAGCCCTTAATTTTGTATGGTAAGTTTTGGGAAAAAATCATGGTAGTTCTGGTTTCGCAAATGATTATGCGGCCCGATAATCTACAAGTTTATCGGGTGGTCGAGTCTCCCGAAGAAGTGGTGGCAGCCCTCAATATGTTTGAGGTAGCCATGTCCAAAGATACTACAAAGCGCAAATTCAACTCCAATGAGAAAGCATTCCAAATTTAAACAAATTTACAATTTACAATTTTCAATTTACAATAAATTCACAATTACACAATTTTCAAACATTGATAATTGAAACATTGAAAATTCATTGAAAATTACTAAGTATGTTAACAGATAATAAGTTGCAAGAGTTAGAGCTGACAGCTGAGAAGATTCGGGAGGATGTGATCGCTATGCTGGTGGCAGCGGGCTCAGGACACAGTGCAGGCCCACTTGGAATGGCTGATGTATTTACCGCTCTTTATTTTTCAAAAACGCTCAATGTCGATCCAAAAGATCCTTGGAATTCAAACAGAGACAGAATATTATTAAGTAATGGCCATATCTGTCCAGTCTGGTATGCCACACTCGCCCGAGCTGGATATTTTCCTTTGGAAGAATTGTTGACCCTTCGCCAAATTGGAACACGACTTCAGGGTCACCCGCATTACCGAGAACTTCCTGGTGTCGAGAATACCGGAGGTCCCTTGGGTCAAGGTTTATCTCAAGCCATCGGGGTCACTTTGGCAGGACAGATGAACAATTTGGATTATCGGACCATTTGTCTAATGTCTGATGGTGAACTACAGGAAGGACAAACTTGGGAAGCGATTATGTTTGCCGGTAAAAATAATTTGTACAAACTCACAGCTATCATTGACCGCAACAATATTCAGATCGATGGCTTTACTGAAAACATTATGCCCCTTGAGCCTCTCTTCGACAAGCTCAGAGCCTTCGGCTGGTCTGTCATAGAAGTGGATGGCCACAATATTAGTGAAATTGTGAATGCCCTGAACAAAGCCAAAGCTATCTTTGAAAACCCGACAGTTATTATTGCTCACACCATTCCCGGTAAAGGTGTGAATTTTATGGAGCGCGATTTCAATTGGCATGGCAAGCCACCTAATTGGATGGATGCGGTAGAAGCACTTCGCGAGCTTCGATCTTTAGGAGGGAAAATAAGTTATGAATAAGTTAGATAGAGATTTGAGATAGAGATAGAGAAAATGACAAAAAATATAGCATTGACTACGACCCAAATAGATCCTTTTGGTTATTATGTCAGGTTTAGTGAACAGGACAATATTTTGGTGAAGTAAAATATGTTTAAATTTCAAAGATTGGAAGTTTGGAAAAAATCAATTGAGTTGGGAAAAATTGGTTTCAAAATAGCCGAGGGCTTACCCCCCAAACATCAATTTTCATTTGGAGATCAATTAAGACGAGCCTTGCTTTCAATTAGTAATAATATTGCCGAGGGTTCGGGTAGAGAATCACTCAAAGAACAATCAAACTTTTATAATATGGCGAAAGGATCTGTATATGAAATCGTAAATATTTTAGTATTTATTTCCCAAGTAGGTTTACTAAATGTTTCTGAAGATGAAAAACGGATGATATACAATCTATCAGATGAAATATGTAAAATGTTAAGCGGGTTGATAAAAAGAAAAAATGTCAAATAACTCTCTATCACCATCTCTATCTCTATCTCATTTCTCAAATCAAAACATGAAGGCAACCAGAGATGGATTTGGAGAAGCTCTTTTGGAGTTGGGCGAAAAAAACAAAAACATTGTAGTTTTAACTGCTGACCTTGCAGATAGTACCCGGGTTTTGGAATTTGCTAAAAAATACCCCGAGAGATTTATTGAGTGCGGGGTGGCTGAGCAAAATATGGCCGGTATTGCCGCGGGCTTGGCCGCTGAGGGCAAAATTCCATTTATTTCTTCATATGCAGTCTTTTCTCCCGGGCGAAATTGGGACCAAATCAGAGTCTCAATTTGTTACTCAAATTTACCAGTCAAAATAATTGGTGCACACACCGGATTGTCTGTTGGTCCTGATGGAGCGACCCATCAGGCTCTCGAAGACATTGCTCTGATACGGGTCTTGCCAAACATGACCGTCGTCGTTCCTTGTGATGCAATAGAAGCCAAAAAAGCAACAATGGCTTCTGTCATTGTAAATGGTCCAGTATACATTCGTTTAACCCGCGAAAAAACTCCAGTGGTTACCACCTCCGACGATTCTTTCAAAATCGGTAAAGTCAAAATTTTGGTAAACTATGGTCAAGACACTGCCATTATTGCTTGCGGACCTTTGGTTTATCAATCTCTGGTGGCTGCTCGCGAACTAAATGACGAAGGCATAAAGACCACTGTTATAAATAATCACACCATCAAGCCCTTGGATAAAGTCACACTCTTAAAATCGGCCCGCGATTGTGGAGCCATTGTCATAGTCGAGGAGCACCAGACGGCTGGGGGAATGGGATCAGCAGTCACTGAATTATTGGCTCAAAATTATCCAGTCCCCATGGAATACATTGGCATGTCAGATTCTTTTGGCGAATCGGGTGATCCCGAACAACTACTTGCAAAATATGGGATGAGTGTTGCTAAAATAAAAGAAGCGGTGAAACGAGCCATTGATAGAAAGGCAATAGGCACGAGGCAATAGGCAATAGATAATGATTACATCATATAAAGATTTGATAGTTTGGCAAAAATCTCTTGATTTATCTATTCAGGTATATAAACTTACCAAAGAATTTCCAAAGGAGGAAATATATGGACTAACTTCTCAAGCAAGACGAGCGGTAGTCTCAATTCCTTCTAATATAGCAGAAGGATATGGGCGCCACAGAAGATTAGAATACATTCAGTTTTTACTAATCGCCTATGCATCTGGTTCAGAGTTGGAAACACAGCTCTTGATAGCCAGAAAATTGGAATATGTGAACGAGGAAGATTTCATTAGAGTGAATGGGCTACTTCAAGAAGTAATGAAAATGTTAAATACTTTAATTTCAAAATTAAAATCTAGTGCCTAATCCCTATTCCCTAATGCCTATTATTATACTAATATTGGTATATGAAAGGCGGTGATTATAATGGCAGTTAAAAAAAGTGACAAAGTAGCAAGCAAAAAGTGTGATTCTTGTGGATGTTCTTGTTCCGGCAAGTGGGCCACCGTTGGCTGGTCCCTATTACTTCTTGGGGGACTTGGTCACATGCTCCCGACCCAAATGATGCCCCTTTTGAGTTGGTCTATGTATGGAGTGTCACTCCAGATGGTAATGGGTGTCTTGTCTGTGGTTGCAGCTTTGTATTTCTTGTTAGGAAACGAGTAAACCTCACCCCCTACCCCCTCTCCTTATTTTAGGAGAGGGGAGGTGGGGTATAATTAATTTATGAAACTGCTGGACAAACTTGAGGAGACTGCAATGAAATTGGTAGAACGCGGGAAAGGAATATTTGCAGCAGATGCCGGACCGGAAACCTTGGGTAAGAGAATGGCAGAAGCGGGCATATTAGATGTCGGACCAGAAGTCAGAAAAAAATATCATGAAATAATTTTCTCAACCCCCAATTTTTCTGATTATATTAGCGGAATAATTATGCATGATGAATCGGTAATTGATTTTATTGAACTAATCAAAAAAAACGAAATTATGCCTGGAGTAAAAGTAGACGGTGGGTTAATTGACACACCAAATTTTCCGGGAGAAAAGATTACACGAGGATTGGATGGATTGGATGAGCGATTGGCAAAATACAAAGCAATGGGTATATGTTTCGTCAAATGGCGGGCGGTGATTACAATTGGAAACAATTTACCGACAAAAGAATGTATTCAAGTTAATGCCAATTTGCTAGCTGAGTATGCCAAGAAATCCCAAAATGCGGGATTGGTGCCAATAGTCGAACCAGAGGTTATTTTTGAAGAAAATTATGATATTGATCTTTGTCAAAGTGTAACAAAGACGGTAGGACAAATCGTCTTTAAAACTCTAGAAGAAAAACAAGTTAATTTAGCTGGAATAATTTATAAACCAAATATGGTTCATCCTGACGCAAAAAAAACTGTGGAGACAATGAAAGAAATAGTGCCGGTTCAAGTACCGGGTATTGCCTTTTTGTCCGGCGGACAAGATGCCAAACAAGCGACATTTTTATTAAATGAAATTGTCAAGGTAGGTATAGGTGCTAAATGGAATTGGACTTTTTCGTTCGAGCGGGCAATAGAAGGTCCAGCAATGCAAACTTGGGGTGGAAAATTAGAAAACATCGAAAAAACCCAGCAAGTTTTGTTGCACCGGGCAAAAATGAATAGTTTGGCAAGTATGGGATTGTATAATCAAGAAGAAGATTTATGAAATATAATTGTCTATCACTAGGACCTGCCCGGATGGATGTGTTTGTGAAATTGCCGGACAATTCTGTAGCTGAAAAGTGTTCTATCGACCGGAAACGTTGTGTAATCGAGATGGGTTTTGGGGAGAAAATTTCTGTATCGAGTGTCGACTTTGCTATTGGAGGTAACGCTGGCAATAACGCTGTAGGCCTTGCTCGACTGGGCCTAAAAACCGCTTTGGTTTGCGCTATGGGCGATGGTTGGATGGATAACCAGGCCAAAAATGTTTTGAAAGAAGAAATGGTCGAAACAAAATATATTAAAACTAATAAAAACCAAAATGGTTTTGGAGTAGTAATCAATTACCAAGAAGAACGGACGATTCTTTCATATTATCCTGACGCTCTATGTTGTTTCCCCGAAGATCCAGAACTTCAAGCAGATTGGATGTATTTGACGTCAATGGGCCAGGGTTATGGAGACTTTTATGGACAAGCCCTGGATTGGGCAAAGATTCATAACACAAAGATTGCTTTTAATCCAGGAACACGCCAAATTAAAGATGGTTTGAATAAAATTGGCCAAGCTCTTTCTCAAACGCAGATTTTATTTGTCAATAAAGAAGAAGGAAATGAGTTAATAAAAACTGACTTGGATTGTCCGAATCTCGCAAGAAAATTGTCAGAGCTTGGTCCCAAAATAGTGGTCGTAACCAATGGCCCCGAAGGCGCATATTGTTTTGATGGACAAAAGGATTATTTTGCTCCCATCATTGAAGCCCCGGTGATAGAGCGCACAGGTGCTGGGGATGCTTTTGCGGTTGGGTTTATGGGCGGATATATGTTTGGGAAAACCATCGAAGAATGCTTAGTCTGGGGTTCCAAAAACTCCGCCTCAGTCCTGGGCTTTGTGGGTCCCCAAAGAGGACTGTTGACACTTGAAAGAATTCAAAAGTGACTGAGAAAGAAGGTGAAATTATCTAACTCGAACTGAGTTTGCCTGCTCTCTGACTAGATCCACACGTGTTTCCGTAAATCCCGGGAATGTAGGAGATGGATTTTCTATTACTCGAAATTTTATTCTTTTAATTGAGGTACTGTACGTATCAGAAACACCATTGCTGGGAGCCATTAAACGAGGATCAAATCTCTTTACTAGAATCTGATAAACATGAAGTAGTTCAGGCTCCATAACAATTCCAGGATTGTTGGTTATTAAAAGTACTGGTGTTCTAGCCTCGTCAAACTCGTCTTTTAAAACGTCCATAACTTTTAAAGCTGTTGTTCTTGCTACTTGGTTTTCAAGCAATCTGAAGTCAGATTCAAGATCCGCAACCATTTTTTGTAACGAATCTCTCATTTGTTTATCTTCGACCATTAGCACATTTTCTTCTTCTTCTTCCTTGTCAAGAGCCTCTTGTTGACAAATATGGTCACGTTTAGTAATATATAGTCATGATTAGTACAAAAGTCTATACTCCAGACCAAGTGGCTGAAATATTACAATTGAGCAGTAATACGGTTTATGACCTCATAAAGAAAGGCGAGATTTTGGCAAAAAAAATCGGTAATGTTTATCGTATTCCCGCCAACTCCATCTCGTTTGCTTTGACCGGTCTTGATTATGATCTGTATTTAGCAGAAAAAGAAGATAAAAAAAGCATTTCGATGATCGAAGATGCCTTGAGTGATGCCAGGGCACAATTATGAAAGTATTTGTTGATTCTGATGTAATAATTTCTTCTCTAATTTCAAATACTGGCGCAGCCTCAGAGCTGATAAATAATTTGGATATTAAAAAGATTGTCTCTAATCTGTCGATAAAAGAATTGGAAATCGTAAAATTGAGATTGAATATAAACAAACCACTGCCAATATTGGAGACAATTTTTATTGATAATGTAAAAAAATATTCAATTTATTCTATCGATCCAAACGATGCTCATATCGTGGCGGGTGCAGACCAAGGTAAAGTAAAATTTTTGATCACCTATAATTTAAAGCATTACAAAATAGACAAGATAAAGAGAGATTTGAATATTATAGTTATGACTCCAGGTATGTTTTTACAATACTTACGTCTTTCTGATAAGATAGATTAATGAAGATTTTGGTGACATATAAGATTCCGTTTTATGATGAGGTGACAGAGCCCTTGAAAGAAAGTGTCACCTTAGGAAAACTAAGTGACTTGGATGAAACATTTGATGGAATACTGTGTTTGCTAACTGACAAAATTACAAGAGAAGTTCTAGATAAAGGAAAAAATCTCAAGATTATTGCCAATTATGCAGTCGGTTTTGACAATATTGATTTGGAAGCCTGTAAGCTGCGAAATATCATGGTTACCAATACCCCCTGTGACGAAGTCAACGAGGCAGTCGCCGAATTTACCTGGAGCCTAATTTTGGCCCTGGCCAGGCAGCTTGAACCGGCAGCCAACTTTGCCAAGAATGTCGGTTACCGGGGTTGGGAACCGGATATTTTTGTAGGAACCGATCTGAAGGGAAAAACTTTGGGAGTGATTGGATCGGGGAGGATCGGCAGTCTTGTAGCCTCAAAAGGGGACGCCTTTCAAATGAAAGTACTGACTCATAGCCGGAGTACTGGTACGAATTTACAAGATATTATTGTCCAATCGGACATTGTTTCCCTGCATGTTCCCTTGACCTCCGAAACTCATCATATGATTAATAGTAAGACAGTATTTAAACATGGAGCGTATCTTATAAACACGGCCCGAGGCCCGGTGGTGGATGAATCAGATTTGTTACAGATGTTAAAGGATGGCAAGCTAGCGGGGGCTGCTCTTGATGTCTGGGAAAATGAGCCCTATCCCAGACCGGAACTAGTAGAAATGCCCAATGTTATCTTGACTCCTCATATTGCTTCAGCTACAAAATCTGCCCGGATGGCCATGGGCAAAACAGCGGTCGCTAATCTAATTGCAATCGGCCTTGGGCAAACTCCGCCGAATTTGGTATGACGCCGATAAACCGCAAGGGTATCTTGTGGGTATTTTTGATCTGTGGGGGAATAAGTCTCTTAATTTGGGCTAGAACTCAAAAATATGATTCATTTTCCTGGATTAAACCTTTTGAAGTAAGTTACCTAATACCAGGAGCGAACCGCGATACTCTACAATTAAAAAACCTGATATCAAATCTAACCGGCACTTATGCAATATTGGTATATCGCCTAGATAACCAGACATGGTATGGGATCAATGAAGATATGAAAATGCCTGCGGCATCAATAATGAAAGTTCCGATTATGGTAGCGGTTTTACAAAATCTAAAATTAGAGGACGAGTACATACTAAATAACAGTGATAAACAATCTGGCTCTGGCAGTATAGAATTTTTGGATGAGGGGACAGCTTTGACCATAAAAGAATTGATTACTGAAATGGGTGAAAAGTCGGACAATACCGCCACCAATGTCTTGGTCCAAAAAGTAGGGAATGACGCAGTACTAAAAATACTGTCTGATTGGAAGATGGACAAAACCGATTATGAACAAAATACCATTACTGCAAATGATGTGAGCAAAATGTGGCAACAGGTTTATAAAAAACCTGAACTCTGGGATTTTTTACAAGACAGTATATATGAAGACAGAATTACTTTGGGACTACCTGAAGGAATGCAGTTTGTGCATAAAGTGGGGACAGATGATGGTGTCTGGTCGGATAGTGGCATCATTCAGTGCTCAGTGCTCAGTGCTCAGTGCTCAGTAAAACCATTTATATTAGTAATATTAACTAAAGATACAAACAGAGAAGAGGCGGAAAAAATTGTACCGGAGATAACAAGAATTATTTGGGAATATGAAGTAAAATACGCAGAATTACAATCCCCGTCACCAAGGCCGCCAACACCGCAATCAAAATAAGTGTATTTTTATAATTCTTCACATCCCAATTTTAGCACCGTTTAGGATCTTGTCCCGTTCTTCCTGATCTTTTTTGGCTTTATCCTCAAAAATCTTTTTTATAGCTTCGGGACTGCAAGTACGGGTGGGCTGGGTGCCGGGAACAAAGAATTCTGTCCGCGATGGACAGCCTTCACAGGCCAGCTCTCCGGTAATGGTGCAAATTGCAAGCTTAATAAGATCGGCCGGAGGGGTAAAGACAGCGGGGGATTTCCCTTTGAGAAGCTCGTCCATAATTTTGCGCCAGATGGGCGAGGCTCCGGTGATTCCAGAAGCCACATAACTCATAGACGAATTGTCATTGTTTCCCACCCAGACAGCTACCAACCGGTCTGGAGAATAGCCAATCGTCCAATTGTCCCGCAAATTATTGGTAGTGCCGGTTTTTACTGCGATTTGTTGGCCGGGTATGAATAGATCAGAGCGGTAACCAAAAGCCGGCGCCCGGGCATTGTTATCAGCTAGTATGTCGGTAATTAGATATGCAATTTTGGGATCTAATACTTGGGTAGCTGGAAAAGATGACAATTTTTCCAAAACTTTGCCATTACTGTCACGGATTGCCAAAATCGGATGGAGATTTACGCGTTGACCAACGTTGGCCAACACACCATAAATTGTGGCCATATCCAGCATGGTCACTTCACCTCCACCCAAAGTCAATGACAATCCAAACCTAGATGGATCATTCCATGTTGTAATTCCCATCTCTTGGGCTAGCGAAATCATATTTTCCACACCATTGGCGGCCAGGACTTTAACAGCCGGTATATTGTAAGATGACCCCAGAGCAATCCGCAGGGGAACTTTGCCATGCCATTTGCCGTCATAGTTTACCGGAGAATAATTAGGTTGACCCGGGGTCCGGTAAGTAATTGGAGAGTCTTCAATAAGAGTCCCCGGAGTAAAATTATGCATCAGAGCCAGGGCATAATTGATAGGTTTAATCGAGCTTCCGGGCTGGCGCAGAGCGCGGGTAACATTGACGTTGCCATCATTTTTTGTATCAAAATAATCCCGCGACCCGACCATCGCCAGAATTTCACCAGTAGTAGGGTTGGTAACCAGAGCTGCCCCATTACCAATTCTCAAATAAGCGACTCTGGCCGTTTCGTTGTAAACAATTTCCTGGGTCTTTTCCTGTAGCGCCAAATCCAACGAAGTCGTCACATCGAGACCCCCTTGCTCGACCACATCAGAACCATATTTTTGAGCCAATAATTCTTTGACATACATCACAAAATGCGGAGCCTTGATATCAATTCTGGGAGCGGCAATAACCATTGCCGCTTCACTGGTTTTTTGAGCTAGTTCCCACGTAATATGACCATCTTCACTCATCCGCCGCAAGACTTCTTTTTGGCGGGACTTTGCCAGCTCAGGACGGGATCCAAATGGAGAATATGTGGTGGGGGAAGCTGGAAGGCCTGCTAATAGAGCAGACTGGGATAAAGACAATTCCGAAACCGGTTTGCCAAAATATGTTTGAGCTGCTTCTTCTACACCATAGGCTTCACCCCCGAAACTCACCCGATTGAGATACATTTCCAATATTTGATCTTTGGAATACAAGAGCTCAACTGCAATTGCCAAGACCAGTTCACGGACTTTGCGTTGGAGAGTCCGCTCTGGAGATAAAAGCGCAGTCTTGACGAGTTGCTGAGTGATGGTAGACCCACCTTCTACCGATTTTCCATTTACATTTCGCCAGACAGCCCGGAAAGTTCCAGCTATCGAAAATCCCGAATGTCTGTAAAAACTTTTGTCTTCTATGGCAATGGTAGCTTGGCGTAAATAAATAGGCACCTGATCCAGGCGGACCAATGTCCGGTTTTGATTTTTATACAATTTATATAAAGTGATCCCATTACGGTCACGGATATGGGTGGTCAGAGGGACCGGCTTGGTAGTCAGAGTAGTGGGGGATGGAAGTCCCCTAAATACATACATATAAATTCCAAAGACCAAAATCAAAATTCCAAAACCTGCAAAAGCAAATTTGATGTTAGGTTTAATTTTTGGCAACTTGATTAAAGGTATCTGAAGAGTGGGAAAAGTTATTTTGAACAAATAGACATTTTTCAGTAAGGCCTTCAGTAATGATCTTTTGGGAGTGGAGTAGGTTATTTTAACGGGAGATTTTTTTGTTATTTTGGTTTTTTTTGGTAATTTGAAAATTAGCCAATAAACGGGCTTGCCAATGGCCACCAAAATATAAGCGATTTCTGTCCAAAATCTCATGGGGAGATTTTACCACCACTATAGGATATTTGACAATGAGTTTATTTTTAGTCCGGGAATCTTGAGGTTGGCCAATATTTTGTCATTTGTTACAAACATCTGGGCCTTGTATATTGTTGCGGTAGCCAGCTGAATAGAATCAGGTGCCCGCAAAAACTTAAACTCCCTACGTAAACTGGCCGCCTCTTGGGCTATTTCCCAGTTTATATCAAAAACAGTTATGTAGCCGGTTTCTAAAAAGAAAAGATTTATCTCACCGACAACTTCTGGTCGGGTTAGATATTTGGGGGCGGACAATGTTTCCAAAACTGAAATGATGGAAGTAATAATTTCGGACTTGCCGGATTGAGATTGAGAGAATATAGTTTCAATGTGTGAGAAATAGGGCAGGGTCTGTTCAAAATGGTAGATGAAACACATCGAGTCCAATGCAACTTTTTTTGTCATGGCCAATCTTTACTCCTATCCCACGACGCTCGTTCATGTTTGATGTACTTGTCTACATCGCCATAGAAACCTTTGGCAATGCCGGCGGTTCGTTTGATCCAGTCAATATTTGCCGGTTCAATTAGGGCGGTGGGTACGGATTTATTGGGATCTAAACGAAGTTTAATTTTCATACCGCCCCCCAAACCCATGATTTTTCTAATTTGAGAAGGGATAAGGATTTGTCCCTGTGACGAAACAGTTAAAGTATATGTCATAGTACATTTACTTTTATCATAAATCTAAATGTCTGTCAAGATGAAATTTAGTTTTTGATGGCTCGGCCGAATTGATCAAGGCGGATGATATTGGCTTCACCGTAGCCTCCGGGGCAATCAAGACAAAGTTGAACTCCCAATGGATCAAAAATGACTGCATGGTTTTGGTATTCGGTGCCAACAAGTATATCCCGCCTGATATCTCCCTGGACAGGGGGAAAAGTTCCCCTCAAAAAATATTCATAACGTGGACTACAACCCTCCTTCGCCAAGGCTTCGGCGGGCAAGTCGGGAACTTTTAGTCCAGATAAAGAACAAACCATGCCTCCGATAACATCGGGTGGTTGAGTAGGCCAATGAATGGGTTTTTCAGACAAAGCTTTGGAAATAATTTTATTCCAGATAGGCGAAGCTCCGGTAACGCCTGAAGCTACATTGCTCATCGGTGAATTATCATTATTTCCCACCCAGACAGCCACTAAAATATCAGGATTATAGCCTATTGTCCAATTGTCTCTTTTGTCATTGGTTGTCCCGGTTTTGACCGAGACTTCTGGATGTTTTGGGACTACCAAATATGACGATTGACCAAATGTGGCCGATCTGGCACCATTGTCAAATAACAAATGCGAGATGATATAGGCAGCCCCCGCTGAAATAACTCTGGTATTTGGTGGTAAGGTGGTCGCTTTTTCTAAAATTTGGCCATTACGGTCACGGACTTCCAATATCGGATTTAAGTTTACGCGCTGGCCGGCATTGGCAAGTACGCCAAAAGCAGTAGCCAGATCAAGCATGGTCACTTCGCCACCCCCCAATGTTAAAGATGGACCATATTTTGTCGGATCTACAAAAGTGGATATACCGAACGCGGACGCAGACGCGACAAAATCAGTCAGGCCATTGATAACCAGGGCTTTGACGGCCGGAATATTAAATGAATTGGCCAGAGCAAAGCGGACTTGGGTCGGTCCATGCCAAGCTTCATCATAATTGACAGGACAATATAATTCCTGATCAGCTTGGGCAAAGCAGGTCGGTTTGTCAGCCAGGACCGTACTGGCGGTAAATAATTTCCGGTCAATGCCAATAGCATAATTTATAGGTTTAATAGCACTGCCTGGTTGGCGATTGGCTAAAACCACATTAACATTACCGTCATCTTTGAGATTAAAATAATCTTTGGAACCAACCATGGCCAGAATCTGTCCGGTCTTGGGTTGGGTAATCAAAGCTGCGCCATTACCTACTTTCTCACGCTTTAATTTTGCCACCTCGCTTGCGACAGCATCTTGGGCAAAGTTTTGTAAGTCAAGATCTAGGGTGGTCGTGACCGTCAAGCCCCCTTCTTGAATTTTTTTCAATCCATATTTTTCTGCCAGCAAATCTTTGACCCACAGGGAAAAATGAGGAGCTTTAAGAGTCGTTGCTATATCAAAATTAATTTCAGTTCCGAGGGCTTCATTATATTCAGCCATCGAGATAAATTTGTTGTCCAGCATTTGCTTTAAAACATATTTTTGCCGGAGTTTGCTTTGCTCAGGACGGGAACCAAACGGTGAATAATATGAAGGAGCTTGGGGAAGTCCGGCCAGCAAAGATGCCTCGGATAAATTAAGCTTGGACGCTGATTTGCCAAAATAGGTTTTGGCCGCAGATTCAATCCCGTACGCGGTCCCGCCGTACGGGACTTGATTGAGATACATTTCCAAGATTTGATCTTTGGAATAAGCTATTTCCACGATCACGCTCAGCGTAAATTCGCGGATTTTGCGCCTGACGGTTCGGTCTTGGGTCAGCAGGGCATTTTTGACCAGCTGCTGGGTAATCGTTGAGCCTCCCTGGAGATTTCTTCTAAAAAAAGTATTGATAAAAGCCCGGGCAATCCCCCGGATGGAAAAACCTGAATGTTTATAAAAATCATGATCCTCGGCGGCTAAAGTGGCATTGATGACATGAGCGGGTAAAGACTTTAATTGAATTGGTGTCCGCCTCTGGTCAAAGAATATTTCATATATAAGATTGCCTTTGCGGTCCAATAATTTAGTTGATGCTGAAGGGGGATTGGATGACAAGCGCATGGGATTGGGCAGACCCCAGAATAAATAAATACCAATGACAAATAAACAAATGACAAATGACAAATACAAAAGTTTGTGTTTTTTAATTTTCATAGTTGAATTATAACCCAAGGGGGTTTATGATTTGGATATGGCCACACGAAAATCACAAATTACAAATGACAAATTACAAATCAATTCAAAATCAGAAATTCAAACGGATCAGTTAGATCCTAAGGAGGAAAAGGTTTTGGATTGGATCCTTAATGGAATAATAGTTTTTGTCCTGGGCTGGCTGGGGTTGGGGATTCTGCTGTCGGTAGGGGGACTATTTAGGTTGTGGGGCTAGCATATGACTCAGATGAAGAAAGTCACCATTTCTTTGACGGATCAAGAAGGAAAAAGAGTTAAAGAGGAAGCTAAAAGTAAGGGTGTAAGTGTTTCTAAATTGTTAAGAGATAGATTAGAAGTATTTATAGTGAAGCACAAAAATTCTCTGTGAAATCGGTACCCGGATATACCAAAGTTTTGACCCTGGGATCGGCGTACACAAAGAATGCCTTAGTTGGAAAAGTGATAATTGCAGAAGATGTCCGCGAGATTGATGACATATTACGCGCATCTGTCAGAGGCCTACCCGAGTGGTACAAAAATAAATTGCTGGAAAATGTAAAATAATTGGTGATCTAGTGTGATAGGGTGAGGTGTTGCATAAGTTGACACGGTGTGGCATACTGTAAGGTACCCTATGAAAATGACGCTCTTGGGTGCACATATCTCGCGATTTTTGGCCATTCTACTGGGGATTGCCATAATGTTGGTTTCCGTATTGTCTATTTCTGCCAGCCCCAAAGCCGCTGAACTCTTAGGCCCGGTGGAATATTATCTCCCTTACCCTGGAATTCTTCCTGACAGCCCGCTGTATAAATTGAAGGCAGTCCGTGATCAATTGCGGCTTTGGATAACTTTTGATCCCACCAAAAAGGCCGAAAGACAATTGTTGTATGCAGACAAACGCATCAATGCGGCTAAAGTTTTAAACGAAGGTGGTAAATCGACATTGGCCATCAGTACGGCGACCAAAGCTGAAAAATATCTGGAGCAGTCTGTAAATCTAACTCTACAACTTCTCAAATCTGGAACTGATGTCAAGAGTTTGCTTCTGACTCAGGCCAAATCGACAGCCAAACACCATGAAATTCTGATTACATTTCAACCGCCTCTGGAGATGGCTCTGAAGACCAATGAACTTCTGTCTCAGCAAATAGCCCAAGCTCTTCTGGAAAACTGACCCCCTCCGATCTACTTATTGCTAGTTGACCTACTACATTTAGTGACGTACTCTTGACGATACCACTATATGAAGTGTCCGTTTTGCGCCAACAGTGAAACCAGTGTTTTGGAGTCTCGGGTTGCCGAAGACGGCCAAAGCTTGCGTAGAAGACGCGAATGCCAAAAGTGCGACAAAAGATTTACCACTTTTGAGCGGGTGGAAGGACCGATTATATTTGTGATCAAAAGAGACGGATCACGCCAAGCATTTGACAGGCAAAAAATTGTCAATGGAGTCATCCGGTCTTTTGACAAGCGGCCATTCTCTATAGATCTGATCCGCCAGCTGGCGGATGAAGTGGAGCGGGAGGTCCGCCGCAAAGAAGTCTCGGAGATTACCAGTATTGCGATCGGACGCTTGGTTCTTAAACGCTTGAAAAGTATTGACAAAGTGGCATGGCTCAGATTTTCCACAGTTTATCTGGAAATCTCAGACATTGCCGAATATGAAAAATTAGTGGAAAAATTTACCAGTTAAAATATGCCAGATTTACCATTACAAACAATTCAAGCCGTCCATACCAATGGCCATGTGGAAAAAATTGATTGGGAAGACATGACCTATAAACAGATGGTGCAAATGATAAAAGAGTTGGCAGGAGAGCGTCCAAACATTCCCCAAGATATTAAAGCGACTGAGTGGAGTAGCCAAGCCATACGTGTCTTGAAAGAAAGATATTTTTTAAAGGATAGTCAGGGACAAATAATTGAGGATATCCCGGAAATGTGCTGGAGGGTGGCCTGGGAATTGGCCAGTGCAGAAGTAAAATTTGGTAAGATTCGTACCGAAGTAATTGAAACAGCCCGCGACTATTATAAATTAATGCTCAACCGTTGGTTTTTGCCTAATTCTCCCACGTTAATGAATGCCGGGAAAAATAACGGTTTGCAATATAGCGCTTGTTATGTAATTCCGGTGCCAGATAGCCTGGAGGGAATTTTTGATGGCGTCAAGTGGCAGGGATTGATTCATCAAAGTGGGGGGGGAACGGGATTTTCGTTTTCAAAATTACGCCCCAAAGGCTCGATTGTTGGGAGTACTATGGGAGTAGCTTCCGGCCCGGTTTCCTTTATGCGTATTTACAATGAAGCGACTCAACAAATCAAACAAGGGGGGATGCGCCGGGGGGCAAACATGGGTATCTTGCGGGTAGATCATCCGGATATTCTGGAATTTATTCATTGCAAAGACGATGGGAATGGGATTACTAATTTTAATATCTCGGTAACAATTACCGATAAATTTATGCAGGCGTTGGCAAAAAATGAAGATTACGAATTGATAAATCCCCATACTAAACAAGTGGTGGGAAAGTTGTCAGCCAAAGAAATATGGGCCAAAATTGCCGAAAGTGCCTGGAAAACCGGAGACCCGGGTTTGGTATTTATTGACAGAATCAATCAAAGCTCCGCCAATCCCATTCGGGCCACGGGGTGGGAAGTAGAGAGTACCAATCCTTGCGGGGAGCAACCCTTGTATCCTTTTGATGCCTGTAATTTGGGAAGTATATTCTTAAAATACTTTATCCGTGACAAACAAGTGGATTGGGAAAAATTAAAACAAACAGTCCATACTTCGGTTAGAATGTTGGATTCGGTCATCGAAATGAATCCTTTCCCCCTATCACAAATTGCTGATACAGTCAGAAAGATCCGCCGGATAGGCCTTGGGATTGGGGGCTGGGCAGATATGCTGGTGGAGCTGGAGATCCCCTATGATAGTCAGGAAGCTTTGGATCTGGCAGAAAAAGTCATGAAATTTATCAATGATGAAGGACACAAGGCTTCGCAAAACCTGGCTTTGGATAGAGGACCTTTTCCAATGTGGAAAGAAAGTATATATAAAGATATTCCCATGAGGAATAGTACTGTTACTACAATTGCTCCTACGGGTTCGATAGGAATATTAGCGGATAATTCCGGGGGATGCGAACCACTGTTTGCCATTGCCTATCAGCATATAGTGAAGTCAGAGAACCGTACTCTGACGTTTGTAAATCCCAAGTTTGAGGAAGTTGCCAGAACGCGAGGTTTTTATTCTGAGAATCTAATGCAAAAAGTAGCTGACCATGGAACTATAAGAGATATTTCAGAAATTCCGGCCGACATTCATGCAATCTTTGGTACGGCTCACGAGATAGATCCCCAATGGCACGTAAAAACCCAGGCCGCTTTTCAGAAATATACTGATAATGGAGTCAGTAAAACTATTAATCTCCGGCATGATAGTACTGTAGATGATATAAAAAATGCCTATATGATGGCTTGGAATACAGGTTGTATGGGAATTACAGTTTTTCGCGATGGATGTAAAAGTGAGCAAGTCCTGAATTTGGGAACGGGTAATGAAAAGGTTGAATCGGCCGTACCCGCGATGGCTATTAAACCCAGACCGGTAAAAGTAGAAGGAGCCACATACCGGATTGAAACTCCTCTGGGTGTGGCTTTTATTACTGTCAATCACGATCCCGATGGTAATCCTTTTGAACTTTTTATAATTATTGGTAAAGCTGGTTCAGAAGTAGCGGCTATGGCAGAAGCCCTGGGTAGATTAATTTCCACGACTCTAAGGTTTGGTAATCACTTGCCCGCCAAAGAAAGGGCCCGGGAGATTATGGATCAGATGGTTGGTATCGGTGGATCCCGCTCGGTGGGATTTGGACCCAATAAAATCCGCAGTTTGCCAGACGCGGTAGCCAAGGCCCTGGGTATGCATTTTGGACTGATCGTCCAACCGCTTTTTGCCCATCCACAACTCCATAAGGGTGATATTTGCCCCAAATGCGGGGAAGCTTCATTGGCTTTTGAAGAGGGGTGTAAAAAATGCTATGAGTGTGGATATAGTGAGTGTTAAATCATGCCAATATATACCAAAAAAGGAGATGGGGGTAGTACAAAAACATTTAAAGGACCCATAAGCAAAAGTGATCAATTGGCCATTACGCTTGGAACGATTGATGAATTAAATTCTTGGATTGGGGTATGCAGACAAGAAATTTTCAATTTACAATTTACAATTTACAATCAATTTTCAAAATCAAAATTTTCAAACGATAAATTAGATGCGGAACTCAGAAATATCCAGACAAACCTGATGACTATTAATTCAGTACTTGCAGGGGCAAAGGCGCAAAGGCTCAGAGGTTCAGAGACCAGATGGTTGGAAAAATTGATAGATAAATTGACGCTGGAATTACCAGAATTGAAAAACTTTATTTATCCGGTGGGATATTTACAAGTGGCTCGAGCTGTCTGCCGGCGGGCCGAACGAGAGATGGTTTCTTATTTAGGCTCAGAGGCTCAAAGGTTCAAAGGCGCAAAGCTGATATTGAAATATATTAATAGACTGTCAGATGCCCTGTTTGTCCTGGCCAGATATCACAATCATCAAACCGAAATTAAAGAAGAAATTTGGACGGTTAGACCAAAATAGAAATGTCACCCGCTTTCGGGCGCGAGAACCGCGCCCCTACTATTTGGGTTATAATTTACTAGCCGGTGGATTCTGAATGGGAAAGCCTCTTCTGGAGGTGAGTACTAAGGGCCATTACTAGGAAATTAGTGCGGTGTCCACAGCCCCAACCCGCACACGCCGGCGAATTTTGGAAAAATCATGTATGAGAAAAGTGAAATATTATTTTTGGTTTTGTTTACATGTCTCAATTATTTTTGGTGCATACATTTCACCATTTATTGTCGATTGGAGACTCGTTACCTTAGGAGTTATCATTTATTGGGTTGTGGGAAATCGCTGGAAATATTGTCCACTGACAAAGTGGCAATTTGGTAATTCTGAACATTCTTTTTATTGGCGATACCTAAATAAGTTTGGTATTAAAGTGAATGATAAACAGGCGGATCTTGTGGCCGCGAGATTAATACCTGTGATTTTGATAATAGCTGCTGTGGTGTACCAAGTGGTATTATAGATATATGAATCCTGCTCAAGATGACCAAAATAAACAAATTCCAAATAATCAAATTACAAATGACAAATCGATTCAGGATGATTTGGATAAGCTAACTCATGACCCGGTGCCGACCCTGACTGAAGAAATCACGGCTGAATTTGGGGGCAAAGAGCGCGAGCCGATTAAAATCGCCGAAGAGATACCAACACATATTGAGAAAGAGAAACACAAAGAATTGTTGGATCAAGGCTATATTGAGAGAGTGGAAAAAGAAGCGGAACTAAAAAATCCGGTTATGGATGACCATACGGGACAAGTGTTGGTACAATCTAACGCGCCCCAAAAACCCAAAGTAAAATTACCCCTAAACGATGGACAAATAGAGGAAGGCCTGCATCACAAGATTTGGGAAAGCATCCGCTGGCTGGCAGAGTGGTGCAAAAGACAACTAGAAATATTGTATACTAAGAGTTAATGCCTGATTTTACTTCAGTCTTTTTATCATTGGTCTTGTTGATGACGCTATTTGGAGTGTTGTTTTTGCTGGTCTTTTTTGGTATCTATCTGGCCATTGCTTTTTACCGGCACCGCGACCGCGAACAAAAATCGTTAGAAATGGTCTGCCTGCAAGTAGCTGTCCCCCGTGATAACGAAATCAAAACCGATGCCATGGAGCAAGTGTTTAACAGCCTGTCTGCCATTAAAAAGGGTGGCTTAGGCCCATTCGGCTGGTTTTCTTTTTTGCAATCTCAGCCCCACATTAGCTTTGAGATAGTAGCCCGGAAAGAAGATATTAGATTCTATATAGTTCTGCCTGACAAATTGCGGGATTTGGTAGAAAAGCAAATACACGGCAGTTACCCCGGAGCGGATATTCTGGTGGTTGAAGAACCCAATATTTTCAGCGAAGAGGGTAATGTGGAATCTTCGTGGCTCGTCATGCGGGGCATGCCCTACAAGCCACTTCAGGTATACCGGAATTTGACCGTTGACCCATTGGCCGCTCTGACCTCGTCACTGGCTAAGATGGGTGATGGTGAGGGGGTCCATATTCAGATATTGATTGCCCCCGGAGACAACAAATGGAAAGGTCAAGGCCGGGCTTGGATTGGTAAAACCAAAAAATCAGAATCTGATCCGGAAAAAGCCAGCTATAAAATAGACCCGAAAGTTTTGGAAGCCGTGGATAATAAAGTGTCAAAAAATGGCTTTGAAACTACTATCCGGTTGGTGGTCAATGCCGCGACCAAAGAATCGGCCAAGGCTCACATGAGCAATGTCCGGGCCGCCTTTGAACAATTTAACGGTGATCAGAATGGCCTGAAGGGTAAAAAATTGCGATTCAAAAGTACATTTGTAACCGATTTTATCTACCGCTATCAACCTATGCTGTGGTGGGGAGCCCAGACGATTCTTAATTCCGAAGAACTGGCGACAATTTATCATTTTCCCAACAAGACTGTGGAAACCCCGCACATTTTTTGGCTCAATGCCAAACGGGCCCCGGCTCCGCAATTAATTCCCGATCATGGTCTGTATTTGGGCAAAAGTGTCTACCGGGGAGTGATCAGGCCCGTGTATATGGGAGAGAGTGACCGCGAGCGCCATACATATATTATTGGTAGAACTGGAACCGGCAAGACAGAGCTTCTCAAATCCATGATATTGCAGGATATCCGCGAGGGCAAGGGCGTGTGTCTGATTGATCCTCACGACTTGGCTGAAGATCTCCTCGGATATATTCCGGCCGACCGGGCTGAGGATGTGATCTATTTTGATCCCGGAGACACCGAGAGGCCCATGGGGCTTAATATGATCGAGGCCAATTCGGACAAAGAACGCCATTTTATAGCCAGCTCTATTATTGGCCTGATGTATAAATTGTATGATCCGCACAAGACCGGTATTATCGGCCCCCGCTTTGAACATGCTATCCGAAACGGGATGTTGACAGTTCTCGATGCTATTCCTGATGGAACTTTTATCGAAGTAGTCCAGGCTCTGCAGCGGCCGGATTTTGTCTCTGAAATGCTCCCTCGGGTCAAAGATCCGATTGTCAGGCGGTATTGGACTGATCAAATTGCCCAGACCAGCGATTTTCACAAATCCGAAGTCTTGGATTATATCGTTTCCAAATTTGGCCGGTTTGTAACAGACAAAATGATTAGGGTGATTATCGGTCAGGGTAAGAGTGTGATTAATTTCAGAAAAGCCATGGATGAAGGAAAAATCTTAATTGTCAATCTAAACAAAGGCCGGATTGGGGAGGAAAACAGCAATTTTCTTGGGCTTATTTTGGTGCCTAGGATTTTGATGGCGGCTTTGTCGCGGGCGGATATTCCCGAAGCCCAGAGACGGCCATTTTATCTGTATGTTGACGAGTTTCAAAATTTTGCCACCCCGGATTTTGCCACCATTTTGTCTGAAGCCCGAAAATATAAATTGAATTTAACGGTGGCCAATCAATTTATCGGCCAGATGGAGGAAGAAGTCAAAAATGCTATTTTTGGCAATGTGGGAACAGTCATGACCTTTAGAACCGGTGTGACCGACGCCAATTATTTACAGCATGAATTTACACCAGTATTTAATGAAGCCGATCTGTTAAACATTGATAAATATAACGTCTATATCAAGACGATTGTCAACAATGAGCCGGTTCAGCCATTTAGTATGGATGTGACCAAGGATATCAAGGCTGAAAAAGCCTTGCGCAATGATAAACTGGCCGAGGCGATCAAACAACTCTCCCGATTGAAATATGGGCGAGATGTCAGGTTGGTGGAGTCAGAGATAGCCGAGCGGTCACAACTTTAATATTAGATTTCTTGAAGGTAGAAGTTAGAAGTTGGATTGTTGATATTTTTGACATTTTGATTTTTTGATCAAAGTATCAAATAATCTAACTTCAATTATCTAACTTCTATCTTCCAACTTCAAAATATCAAAAATGTTAAAATTGGGGTACGGGCGGATAGCTCAATGGTAGAGCATTTGTCTTATACACAAAGGGTTGAAGGTCCGAATCCTTCTCCGCCCACCCCACTTCGTCCCGATGTCCATCGGGACTTCGCGGGGCAAGCCCATTATTCCAAAATCAGGAGATTTTTCTTTTCTTCAAAAATAATTCTGAATTGCTTGAAAACAGCTTCCCGGCCCAGTAAATTAAATGAAACTAAATATTCGTGGGAAAAAACCACGGGACAAAGGAATCTCTTATCTGCAATTTCTATCTTCAGTTTATGAACATACCCCTTAATTCTGCCACCAACTCCTCCGAGAAACGTTTCGTCTCCGTTCTCTATCGTTATACCAAGCTGTTCAGCTAAATCTTCTTTAAATACGGAAACTGTGGCGCCAGAATCAATCAGTGCCGAGGTTCTTTCAAACCCATTTTTATGATAGATCAGAAAGTTAATAATAGGGAAGTAATGACCCTGAGTATCTTGTTGGTATGGGAAGTCTGACATTTAAATTATTGGCAAATCAAAATATACGGGCCTTCATTTTTAAAGGGAACTTTAAATGAAAAGGCTTTTATTTTCGCTTCATCCCCAATTTTGCCGGAAACTAACGGAGAAATATCTTTCAAGGTTTCTCCAACAGCAATAATTCGATCCCTTTGAGGATCAATTGCCACCCATTTCCCCGCAAACCTACCCATATATTTAGTCGAAACACTTACTTTCTTCATAGCAGAGTCATCTTAACATTTTTTCGTAAAGAGTCCACTAAACATAAAAATAACTGACGATTACTATCATTTAGGTGATTATTTGTTTGGTGTTATACCAAGAATGGTTGTAGCATTCGTAATATTTACGACAGCCATGATAGCATTTAATATTCTTAGATCAGTAATTGCCGATTCAGGTTTACTTTTGTAAGTTTTGGATGTTATTAGAGCAATTAATGAAATACCTAATATTTCTAAAACTGTACCCCCATATCCATAAAAATATTCATTTGCCAAACGGGGTAGAACATTATTTTCTACGAGACCCATGTGAAGAAAGACACGGGTGGTAAAAATGTCTACTGCAGTATTCAGAAATAATATACCCATAGAAAATAGAAATGTTCTTCTTTCCATGTTTTTACAATTCCACCAACTTAGTCAGATTGCCGGGTTTGGATTTGGTGTAGCCCAGATACTGAGTGAGAGTAACCAGCCGTTTGTGCCCCATAATTTTGGTCAGAAATTCCAAATTTACCCCGGATTTTATTTGAAAGGCCACAAAAGCATGGCGTAAATCATTGACTTTGACATTTTTGATATTAGCAAGGCGGAAATAGCGGTCAATAGCTGCCCGCATATTGCGGATCAGCAAGGGCCGGCCAGTCTTGGTCACAAACAAAGTCACCTCATAAACATCCGGTCTGATCGCCAGATAATTTTGCAAAGCCGAAATGGTATTTTTCCCCAGAGGAACTATCCGCTCAGGATTGTTTTCAAAGGCCCTAATAACCATTTCATTTTTGCGGTAATCTTCCATTTTGAGATTAGCCACTTCACCAATGCGCATCCCCGTCTGAAGCAAGAGCTCAATGACCGCACACATCCGGATATCCAGCCTGCACATTTCTTGTAAGGCTTTGTATTCAGTCTCTGTGAGCAGGCGGGGGGGATTGGAAGTAAACTTGGGATGTACAACCTCTTTGGCAGAATTTATAGAAATCACGCCCGTAGTGACCAAAAACTTAAAAAATGTCTTCATAGAATTGATTTTTCGTGAGATTGATTTTGGGGTATAGCTGGTCGCCGAAATGTGAGCAACATAATCGGATAAATGCTGGGTGGTGACAGTCGTGACTTGGGTAATTCGATGATCCTCCAAATACCGCCCCAATTGCATAAGATCCCCCCTATAAGCTGTAAAAGTGGCAGAAGAACCGTTATGTTCTTTGAGGTATGTCAGAAAGCTAATGAGGGCGATTTCGTAGCTAACTGGAGTAGGTAATTCGTTATTCATAATCTGGCTTACTATAGGATAGGTTGCCTGTGGAAGGATTCTACACGATAATAGACACTAGTGCAACTATGAAAAATAAATATAGGATTCAAAGAGAGTGGCTAATATTTGTGATAGGCTTGATATTGGCTTTCCGCACAGGATATAGAATATGGCGGTTAATTGAAGTGCGGAAAATAGTTTTTGATACCAGACTGCGGACCCAAGAAGTCTATTCTGAAAGTGAATTGCTGACAAAGCGCCTAATCGAAGTATCGGGTGATGCTTTTGTGGAGCGTGAAGTCCGCGATAAACTTGGTATGGGTAAGGAGGGAGAAGTGATAGTGATACTTCCCCAAATCACAAATGACAAATCACAAATGACAAATCAAAGTGAAAATAAGTCAAATTGGAAAAAGTGGTGGGAATTATATATTAGGATTTAGTGTCAGGGGCGGGACTCGGACCCGCGACCAAAGGCTTATGAGTCCTTTGCTCTACCAACTGAGCTACCCTGACAATGAAGTTAATTTTAACATGTATCACCCCGTCCCGATATTTCATCGGGACACCCCTCTTAATTTAAGAGGGGAAATTTGGTATAATGTACGAGTTCTTTCAAAACATGCGGGGTAGTGTAGAGCTGCACGAAAGGCTCATAATCTTTCAGACTGGGCGCGACTCCCAGCCCCGCAACCAAAGTTTAAAACCCTACCTTGTAGTTGACAACACTGTACAAGAATGTACAATATAGTACATATGACTCAAGTAAATGTTTCTCAATTCAGACAAAATCTTCCGTCTCTTTTGGATAGAGTATTCGCCGGAGAAGAGCTGCTGATTCTCAGAAACAGAATCCCCATGGTCACTATTTCTCGCGTAAAAAGAGATAAAGTTTTCAAAAAGAGGATTTTACCAGGGGCAACAAAATTAATGATACATTTAAAGGGTAAAAGTGTAGATATTGTGAATGGATGGAGGAAACGAGAGGAAATGCGGAGCTATGGTAATTGACTCCGACATTCTAATAGATCTCTTTCGAGATATCGAGGCTTCGAAGAAGTTCTTTTTGGAGACGAAGGATAAAATATGGATCAGCAGAGTTACGGCGATGGAGGTGACACAGGGAGTAAAAACAAAAGTTAGTGGAGTCAAGGCCCAAAAACAAATATCAAGTTTGGGAATTGAATTAATCGAAGTGAATGAAACGGTCTCTAAGATTGCTTGGGATATATTTTACAATTATTTTCACAAAACGGGTATTGGCATACTCGACTCATTTATAGCAGCGACGGCTTTATATAAAAAAACAGAATTGGTAACCAGAAATGTTAAACATTTTAAATTCATCAAAGGTCTAGAGTTGATTGTTCCATATTGATCTGATACCCAAATAAATAAGCACTTGACATTGTACTAGTATACTAGTATTATACACATATGGACTTTTTGATTGGTACCCTGCTTGGTATCAAAACTAAAAAGGAAATGCGCAATTTTCTTTTGGGAATATTGACCCCAAAGGAGATTGAGGAAATCCCAATGCGACTAGAAATAGTCAAAATGTTAAAACGGGGAATTCCTCAACGCAAAATCGCAACAAAGTTAAATGTAGGTGTCGCGACAGTTACCCGCGGCTCCAAAGAAATACAAAAAGGAAGGTTTAAAAATATATGAAAGAAAACGAATTAATTCCAGTTACTGAGGCCCTGAATCTGAAAGACGGTCAGGGGTTAGTTTGGCCAAACAGTTAATGAGTTTGAAGTGGTCCGGGGTAGTTCTCTTTGCGACATTGCCGATTCGTTGGACATTTCTCCCTTTGATCTTTCTGGCTTCAATACCATTAGGGACGGAGGGTTGACGTCGATGGTAGCCGAAAACATAATGAGAGTGTTTGAAATTCCCCAAATCAGAAAATGTAAGAAGGGCAACTATGTAGGGGTTAGAGATAGTTTGGTTGATATAATTCATGCCCACATACAATACGACTTACCTATCCATGTGGCCTTTAGTGGCCTACCTTTCAAAAGTCCTAATATCGCCTCCACTCCCAGAGTTTCTGCTGATATGGGAGAATTGATAATGATAAGGCAATTATTAAAAGTCAGAGAGACGGTTAAGCTAGTGTACACTCCAGGATGTGTCTTTGAAGTACTGAGCGAGACGGAAGATTACATACAAAGAAGAGTCTTTGAAGTCTCTCATGAGATGGGCGACACACACACAAGAAGCCTAAAAAGGCTAATCGAATTAGTTGGTGCAGAAGGCATAATAGTCATCACCAAGCTAAGTGATTTGACAGCGGCGTTTCCTGAGTTTCAACCAAGGATGGACTTGGCAATGGAAAGTAGAAGATTAGATAATGGTTACGACGACGCACTAACAGCAGCTCAAGCTATAATGTTTAGGTCGATCGGCTCGAATAGGCTGACCCTAGAAGACAGTCTTGAGGAGGACGATGATCCGTTGAGATTTGAATCGTTTGCTGAAGAGGCAATGAGTGCAGCCATGAGACATGGGAGCTATCACGATACAAAAACAGATTTGGGGATCACAACAGGATATTTAGGAAGAAGAGGAGCATTTAATGTAGCGGTGGTAGATTTGCCTGATCGATTTTCAATCAATTCAAGTCATCCAGCCGTTAGATACTTACCGCCCCACGGCGTACCTGTTTTGGATGAGAGAAGGGGAACATTTGATATCGTTAGAATTCGAGATTTACTGCGTGATAAAGACAGTTATCGCGGAATTTTTTGTGAGGGAGATGACGAAATGACACCATTTTATTACGTAAAGAAATAATGAAAATATATTTTCGCAAAACATTTAAATATGACCCATGTCATTCTGGACTATCAAAATATGATAGTTATGAGTTTGTAACCAGACAAACATATTCTCCGGGCATAATCGAATTCGACACAAAGGAAAAGTTTGAGTTGCGAACTTTTTGTTCGAGCTTGAAAAGATGTGTCCAAACGGCCGACCTGATTTCGTCTGGAAAAATAACAGAGCTCGATGAATTGAAAGAAATCAAGTTTTCCTTGCACGCTTTGGTTAGTAAAGAAGAGTTTGAGAAGCATGACGCCGTTTTGGTTAGAGAAAGATTTATTCAAAGTTTTATAAACGATTCCCTCCTTGAAAAAAGACAAGATATCCAAAAAAGACTTGACCAGGTTATAGACATGATTTCCGAGGATACTAATGACAAGCTTGTGGTCTCTCACAGTTTCACTATGAAAATGTTTGAGGCGTATTTTCAAAAAAACCTAAATATCTTTAAATTCCCAAACTTAATTTCCAAAGTTATTTTTCCTGAAACCAAAACTTATGAGTTTGGTGAAGGTTTTGTTGTTACGCGATGATAACGGAGATAGAAAATCGATATGGGGGATCGTTGCCCAAAAGTCTTTACTTTGTTAGGCATGGCCAGTCAGTTGCTAATGCGAACCAAACAGCAGGAGGAGACTTGGGCCTTACAGAATTAGGTAAGAAACAAGCTAGAGAAGCAGGGGTTGAGTTGAGAACACACCTTGACTCGGAGGTCCCAATGGCCTTTGTTCATACAGGTTTGGCAAGGTCGCAAATGACCTTAGAAATAATAGCCGATGTTGTTGGAAATAAGATTCCGTTCATTGAGCATTCTGGCTTTCGCGAGAGGCATATGGGTAACTATGAAGGGATGCCTTTGTCTGAAGCATTCAAGATTCCCGAGATCAAGTCTCTACATGAAGTTCATGGGCGGGAATTTACTTCGTTTTTAGAATCTAAAGAAAATAAAGTGGAACCATTGATTGAAATGTATGGTCGAATTGCCACAGGGATAACCGCATTATTGGGAGAATATAAGGATGGCACAGTGGTTGTGGTTGGACATGCCGGGTCAATGAAAATAGTGCGCAGTATTTATGAACAAGCAACAGTTGACAATCTCAGGTCTTATCTTGCAAAAATCAGTGTTAAAAACTGCGAGATTTATAAATTCGGATAATGAATCATTCTAAATGTTAGAATAGCTTTAGATATATGAATAAAAAGAGAATATTATCTGGAATGAGATCGAGTGGGAGATTGCACTTGGGTAACTATCTGGGCGCGACCAAGGGTATGCTCGAATTACAAGACGATCCCCAATACGAAACTTTTTATATGGTTGCTGATTTACATGGATTAACTACTCCATACGATAAAGATAATTTTAGTGACGCAACCAAGAATGTAATAAAAGATTATCTGGCGGCAGGGTTAGATCCTAAAAAAAGCGTACTATTTGTCCAATCACAAGTTCCCGAACATGTTGAATTGGCTTATTATTTTTCTACAGCCACTACAATTGCAAAGATGTCTCATCTCCCCACATTTAAAGAGAAAGTAAAACAATATCCCGAACATAACACCATGGCCCTCTTAAATTATCCTGTGCTGATGGCTGCGGATATATTGGTCTACAAAGCAAGCTTGGTGCCGGTGGGAATTGATCAGGAACCACACATAGAAGTAGCGAGAGAAATAGCCAGAAGAATGAATGCTGACTTTGGATTAGACTTTCCAGAGCCACAACGCTTTGCAACCAAAGGTGAATATATACCGTCACTGTCTGGTGATGGCAAAATGAGCAAATCGGTGGAGGGAAGCTTTATCGCCTTGACAGACGATCTTCCAACCATTAAAGCTAAAATAGCTAAAGCCCCTACGGATGAAAGAGTAATTAACCTATTTAAGTTTTTGGAATTGTTTAAACCGGCGCGATTGGATTATTATCAAGCGGCCCAAAAAAGTGGTAATATCCGGTATTCAGAAATGAAAGAGGAATTGGCACAAGCGATTTTTGACGAACTCCAGCCAATTCAAAAAAGACGAGCAGAAATCACTGATGAATATTTGATGGGTGTAATTAGGGATGGTGCCAAAAGAGCCAGAGAAGTAGCCGGACAAACTGTTTTGGAAGTTAAGCAGAAAATGGGTTTGTTGGTATGATTACCATTGATGATTTTGCAAAAGTGGAAATGAGAGTGGGATTGGTGACGGAGGCGGTTAATAAAGAAGGTAGTGAAAAATTAATTAGACTGACGGTGAGTTTTGGTGAGGAAGCCAGAACAATTTTTACCGGCGTTCGGGGATTTGGTTATACCCCAGAAGATTTCTTGAACAAAAAATTCTTGTTTGTGACTAATCTGGAATATAGGAAAATGCCCCCCTACGTTGTCACTTCGGCGGGTAAAATGTATGAAGAAAGCCAGGGGATGATTTTGGCAGTAGGTGATGACAAGCCCATTTTCGTCTCGGCCGAAAATTTACCAGTGGGGGCTAAGGTGAGATAACTTGACAGACTGCAGTATGTATTGTAATATGATTGTAGTATGAATATGCAAACAGTGACCAGTACAGATATGCAACGTAATTTTGCCAGCATATTTTCCCGCTTAAGTGAACCCGTGGTTGTAATGCGCGACAGCAGACCAGGGGCGGTATTCGTGGACTACCAAGAGTTTATGGATATGAAGAAAAGGGATCAAAAATCTAGAGACGAAGAGATATTTAGGTTATTAGACAAAATCCATGCCAAAAACGCCCATATTCCAGCAAAACAGGTGGAGCGTGACGTGGATGAAGCATTAAAATATGTCCGCAGCCGTCGTAGACACTAATATTCTCATCAGGGCTTATTTATCCGGAAATCAAAGTGAGGACGCCATTCTAAAAAAGATTATAGATAATAATTATCTATGGATAAGCGGCCGGAAGCAGCTGGAAGAATTTATCGAAGTATTGGGATATAAAAGAATAACTAATAAATTTGCAATTGAGAAAGATGATCTGGGCAAATTTTGTCAGTGGATAATAGACCGAACTCAGGAAACCGAGCCAGAACAAATAGATATCTGCCGTGATCCGGATGATAATTATATTTTGGGATTAGCTGTTCGAGCTTCAAAAAGACAGAAAGTCTATTTGATTACTGGCGATAAAGACATCCTGGATCTGAAAAAGAAATTGAAAAATATAATATTTATCAGACCGGGGGAGTTTTTGAAACTGTGATAAAATAGCCAAGCTATGGTGGAAAAGAAGAACGGCAACGGTAAAAAAGCTCCTGTAAAGGGGTTTTTGATCCAGATGAATTTTAATATGCAGACTTTGCTGTGGTTTGCGGTCGTGGCCGCCATGATATTTTCTCTGACCCAATTGTGGCAATCCGGCAACAAGGCCGTCCGCGAAGTTCAATTGTCCCAAGCTCTGTCAGATATTAAAGATCAAAAAATAGAAAAAGTGGAAGTCATGGCAGACCGCTTGGCCCTGTATTACACAGACAAAAAAGGCGAAGTCTTTTTCTCCCGGAAAGAACCCACCGAGAGCCTGACCCAGATATTGGAACGGGCCAAAATAGATCCCAGTACAGTCAAATACGAAATCAAAGACCAGACCACTTCCCAAATAATTGCCCAGGTAATACCCAGCCTAATCGGGACGGGCTTTGTAATCTTGGTCCTACTATACATGATGCGTCAGGCCCGCGGGGCTCAAGATAGCCTGTTTTCTTTTGGCTCAAGTCGCGCCAAACTGTTTGCCAAAGGCAAGCTGGATGTCAAATTTGCTGACGTGGCAGGCGTCAATGAAGCTAAAAAAGAACTGGAAGAAGTGGTGGATTTCTTGAGAAACCCAGCTAAATATAAAGCCCTGGGTGCTAGAACTCCGAAGGGAGTATTGCTGGTTGGCCCAAGCGGTGTAGGGAAAACTCTCTTGGCAAAGGCTATAGCCGGTGAAGCCAATGTGCCGTTTTTCTCGATGGCAGGCAGTGAATTTATGGAAATGCTGGTGGGAGTGGGATCGGCCCGTGTCCGTGATCTATTTGCTACCGCCAAGAAGAGTGCCCCCGCAATAATATTTATAGATGAAATCGATGCCATCGGCCGGCAGCGCGGGCATGGGACAATGGGCGGACACGATGAACGCGAACAAACTCTCAATCAAATATTGGTGGAAATGGACGGCTTTACACCTAATGATTTAGTTATGGTGCTCGCAGCGACCAACCGCGGAGATTTATTGGACCCTGCCCTGCTTCGTCCCGGCCGGTTTGACCGGCGGGTAATGGTGGACTATCCGGATATTGAAGGCCGCAAAGATATCCTGGCCATTTATGCCAAAAACAAACCCTTTGCCACAGATGTCAGTTGGGATGGCGTGGCCAAGCGGACAGTGGGCTTTTCCGGAGCCGATCTGGAAAACATGCTCAATGAAGCCGCTATTGGGGCGGCCCGTGATAACAAAAAGGAAATAGATATGCTGGATCTGGAAGAGGCAGCCACCAAAGTCAAGATGGGACCGCAAAAGAAACGCACCCAATCGGACGATGACCGCAAAATGACGGCTTATCATGAAGTGGGTCATGCCATTACTACTTGGGCCCAACTGGGAATGGATCCAGTGCACCGGATTTCCATAGTTTCCCGGGGAATGTCTCTGGGTCATACTCTGGTTCCACCCAAAAATGACATCATTCATATGACTAAAAATAAATTGTTGTCCCAAATTACCATGATGATGGGAGGGCGGGCTGCCGAAGAGCTGACTTTTGGCGAAATCACCACGGGAGCTGCCAATGATATTGATAAAGCGACCGCTACAGCCCGCAACATGGTTATGGAATATGGCATGAGTTCCCTTGGTCCAATAAACTATGGACCACAACAAGATGTGATTGATTGGGGCCGGACCTATTTTGAACAAACTCAAATTAGTCCTGATATGCAAAACAAAATTGATGCTGAAGTAAAAAAGATTATTGATACGGCTTACAAAAACGCAGTCACAATTCTCAAGAAATATAAGAAAAAGATGGATAAAGTGGTAATTCGGCTGTTGGAAACAGAAAACATGGATGGGGATGAATTCACTCGCTTAATGGCTCGTGAATGATGAGCACTTGATTGATCACATGATTAGCACGTGAATTTATGGCATGATTAGTAAATGAAGCCAACAAAAGAACCCATACTGTACGAAGAGCTGACATATAAAATAATCGGTTGTGCAATGCGAGTTCATAAAGAATTGGGACCAATTCACAAAGAAGTTATTTATCAAAAATCACTAGAGAAGGCATTGTTAGACGAATCGTTAAAGGTCGATAGGGAAGTTAGATTACCAGTAAAGTTTGAAGAATTAATTGTTGGTACATATATTCCAGATTTTGTAGTAGAGGACAAAATTTTACTAGAGTTAAAAGCCTTGGAATTTTTGCCAAAAGGAGCTGAGATACAATTAAGCTATTATTTAAAAGCCACAGGATATAAAATCGGTCTTATTTTTAATTTCGGCTCTCGTAGTTTACAAGTAAAAAGAAGAATTTATGGATAAAATTTCAAGTGCTAATCATGTGCTTAATCGCGTGCTAATCTTAGATGGGAACAGCGTGCTCCATCGAGCCTATTATGCGCTACCAGACTGGAGAAATAGATTCGGGGAGGCGACGGCGGGAGTGTATGGCTTTTTGTCAATACTTCTGAAATCCATAGAGGACCTACGGCCCACTCATCTGGCAATTGTCTTTGACGATCCCAGTCCTACATTCCGCCATACTATGTATGTAGGTTATCAAACCAACCGCGAGAAAAACCGGCAGGTTTCTGAGGATATTTGGGGACAAGTGGAAAAGTTAAAAGTAGTTTTCCAAAAAATCGGAATATCTGTTTTTCAGCTAGCCGGATTCGAGGCTGATGATGTCATCGGCACGATCAGTACTCAGTGCTCAGAAAAAAGTACTCAGGTAATAATAATCACAGGGGACCGTGATCTCATGCAATTGGTTAACGACCATGTCAATTTATATATGTCTTTTAAGGGAATTTCGGATATGATTATCGTAGATAGAGATAGAGTGAGAGTTAGATTGGGGATCTGGCCGGAACAAGTAGTTGATTACAAGGCTCTGGTTGGGGATTCGAGCGATAATTATCCCGGTATTCCCGGCATTGGTCCGGTAACAGCCAAGAAATTAATTGAACAATATGGAAGTTTTGAAAATGTGGCCAAAAAATCCGGAAACCGAAAAGTGATTGATGGCTATGAGAGTGGAGAACTTTCAAAAAGACTGGCGACTATCAAAACAGACGTTCCTGTCACATTTGATATTGCCAAGTGCCTAGTGCCTAATGTTTCAAAAATAACAGAAATATTTAATGAATTGGGATACAAAAGTTTAATTAAGCGCGTTGGGGTAAAATCAACAGATGAAGATAGCTCTCGTCCACGATTATTTTAAAGAAATAGGTGGAGCCGAGCGGGTGCTCATGGCTCTCCAAGAAATGTTTCCGCAGGCTCCTGTCTATACAGCATATGCTTTTCCCAAGTTTTGGGGAGAGTTTAAAATAAATAACGTCATTGAAAGTTGGGGTAAATATCTGCCGTTTCTGCCAAAGTTCATATCTTATTACACCATTCTTTCCCCGCTGTTTTTCAAAAGTTTTGACCTGTCAGAATATGACTTGGTGATAGTCTCACAGACCGGAGGGTATTTTCCTAATGGAGTAAAAATCGGACCCCAAACTAAACTAGTTACCTATTGTCATACTCCACCGCGATTTCTTTATGGCTATGAAACTGCCACCAAAGAAAGAAACAAATGGTATTGGCGGCCAATTTCTGCTCTCGCTAACCATATTTTATTAATGGTCGATTTTACCTTTGCCCAGAAATCACATTTGTTTATTGCTAATTCCCAGAATGTAGCCGCACGCATCAAAAAGTTTTATAGAAGAGACAGTGTGGTGATATATCCACCGATACCTCTCCCTAGCCCTCTCCTAAGCTTAGGAGAGGGAACAAAAGGGAGAGGTTATTATTTAGTTGTTTCGCGGATAGTCGGGAGCAAGGGGTTGGAATTGCTTTTTAATCTCGGTAAGAAATATAAAATAAAAGTTGCCGGGAGAGCTATAAATCAAAGTGGTGAACAGATTGTCCAAAAACTAAAAGAAAATAATATAGAGTATTTGGGGGAAGTATCTGAAGAACAAAAGTGGGAATTGATGGCCAAGGCCAAGGCCTTTTTGTGTTTGGAAAAAGACGCTGATTTTGGAATAACTGCAGTGGAATCCCAAATGTGTGGGACGCCAGTGATTGCCTACAATGGGGGTGGTTATCCGGAGACAGTTATACATAAGAAGACAGGCGTTTTGTTTAGTGAGTATAGTTCGATAGGGTTGATAGGGGCGATAAGGGAGATGGGGAAGATAAAGTGGGATAAAAAAACAATTATTAAACATGCGCAGAAGTTTTCTAAAGAGAACTTTGTAAAACAATGCCTGAGTTACCTGAAATAGAAACTGTAAAATTGCAACTGCAAAGAGTGTTAGTGGGGCAAAAGCTTTTGCAGAGTGAATTTCCCCAAGTGACTGGCAAAACTATTCAGGCAATAAAGAGATTGGGGAAAGTATTGCTTATTAATTTTGGTAAGAATCTTGATCTGGGGTTTCATTTTAAGATGACGGGGCAATTGATATATGACCCCACTTCGCCCCGATGTACATCGGGACTACGATTGGGGGCAGGCAGAATAGCAGGCGGGCATCCAAGCGAAGATTTTGTAGCTAAGCTGCCCAATAAACATACAAGATTAATATTTGAATTTAGTAAAGGCACGCTATATTTTAATGACATGCGGAAGTTTGGCTGGGTGAAGATAAATCCGGAGTTTACCGTGTCTCTCGGACCTGACGCGCTTAAGATCACAACTTCTAAGTTTCTTAAGTTACTTAAGAACATTAAGAGACCAATAAAAATGGCAATAATGGATCAAGGGATAATCTCCGGGGTAGGCAATATCTATGCCAATGATGCGCTATGGGAGGCCAGGATCAATCCACAAATCCCAAGCCACAAGCTCCAAGAAAAACAACTCGAATTATTGTTGGAAAAATTAAAATTGGTTCTGCGCGAAGGGATTAAATATGGGGGGGCGACAGCGGCCGATGCGAAATATATAGATTCACACGGGCTAGGCGGGCATTATCAGGAACATTTCCGGGTGTATGACAGGGAGGGACAGAAGTGTAAAAGGTGTAAAAGTGTAATTGAAAAATTTGTCTTGGGGGGCAGGGGGACTTATTATTGTCCAGTGTGTCAAATATGATAAATAAACTATCTCTTCAGAATTTTAGAAATTATACCAAGCGGGAATTTGAGTTTTCCAAAAACAATATCATTATTGGCAATAATGGTACCGGGAAAAGCAATATCATGGAAGCTATCTATTTGCTAGCCACAGGCAAGAGCTTTCGGGCGGACTACGATGAGGAGATGATAAGCTACGGTGCTCAGTGCTCAGTGCTCAGTGCTCAATTAGAAGATTTGGAATTAAAAGTGATGATAAATGACAAAAAGAAATTTGAAGTCAATGGTATACCGAGAAGAATGATTGATTTTGTGGGGAATATCAGAGCTGTCTTGTTTGCCCCACAGGATATGGAATTGGTCACCGGAGGTCCCGGAGGGCGCAGACGGTATTTGGATTTTGTCATTACTCAAATGGACCGGGAATACCGGCGGTGTCTGATAAGTTATGAAAAAGGGCTGCGCCAAAGAAATAAATTGTTATCTTTGATCCGCGACGGTCTAGCCCAGCGGCACCAATTGTATTTTTGGGACCGTCTTTTGATCAAAGATGGGGAATATCTAACTCTAGCAAGAAATAAATATTTAAAAGAATTGCCTACAATATATGACAAAAGCATTATTTCCGAAAGCAGATTGAAACAATATGAAATAGAGGAAGTTGCCTCTGCGACTACATTGGTAGGTCCCCATCGTGATGATTTCCAGATTCTCTTCCAAGAAAAAGACGTATCAAAGTATGGATCTAGGGGAGAACAACGGATGTCAGTACTAAAATTGAAGCAACGGGAAATTGAATATTTGTCCTTCGACTCCGCTCAGGATGCGCAAAAGCCATTGCTTTTGCTTGATGATATATTTTCTGAATTGGATCACAGTCGTCGAGAAGAAGTAATGAAACTTGTTAATGATTATCCGGGTCAAGTGATTGCGACTACGGCTGATGAGAATTTGCATTTACCGCAAAATTACCGTATCATTAACGCATGTACATTCCAAAATACACAATAACAACCAATATTTTGAGGCAGATCGGCCAGGTGGAGGCCGCCCGCGAGGTGATAGAAAATGCACCCCTGGTACCCGATTGGGAGGCTCGGTTTCAAGATGATGCCCGGGCCCGGGTGGTGCACTATGGGACAGCTCTGGAGGGTAATGATCTGACTTTTTCTCAAACCAAAGCAATTCTGGAAGGCAATGGCGATGATATTGTAGCCCGGGAGCGTGATATTCAGGAAGTAATCAATTACCGGAAAGTCCTGGAAAATATTGAGAAAATGGCTGACCGCAAGTCAGATATTATTTATACCCGGGAAATTTTACTGGATTTACACCGGCTGATCACAGAAAAAATAATTGAAGAGCATCAAATAGGGGAATTTAGAGAAACTCAGGTGGTACTCAAAAATTCAATCACGGGTGAGATAGGTTTCCGCCCCCCCAGCTTTTTGGAAGTGCCTTTTTTGGTGGATGATTTTTTGCGCTGGATGAATAGTGATTATGGTCGGAAAGAGCATCCCGTCCTGCGGGCCGGCATCACTCACTATGTCTTGGCGGCCATTCATCCTTTTGTGGAGGGCAATGGCCGGACAGCCCGGGCTCTGGCTACACTGGTCTTGTTTTCTGAAGGCTATGATATCAGAAGACTGTTTGCTCTGGAAGAATATTTTGATAAGCATGCAGCTGAATATTTTGGCAGCCTGATGGAAGTCTCCAATCAAGCTCGGAGGCTAGAAGACCGGGATCTGACTCCCTGGCTGGAAGTGTTTACCAAAGCTCTCGCCGTGGAACTCTCTAAAATAAAAGACAAAGTGCGGGAGCTGTCAGTAGATATCAAAATCCGCGAGAAGCATGGGAAGCAAATTGGTCTTTCGGCCCGGCAAATGACTTTGGTCGAATATCTCAATGCCCATGGAGAAGTGACGATGGGCGTGGCGAGGGAACTACTGTCCATGGTCTCGGAGGATACAATTTTACGGGATCTAAAATATTTATTGGACAATGAAGTGGTGGTTAAAAAAGGCTCTACTAAAGGGGCCCGATATATACTAAAGAAATAATATGGACGCGCAAATGTTTTATATTATGTTGGCTCTGCCATCACTCTTTGGTTTGACTCTGGTGGGTGAGGGAATATATAAAATGGCTACCTACCAAGAAGGAACAATCAGTGTAATCCTGGGAACCTTGTTTTTGGTGGTGGTGGGCTTTGGCTATTTCTTTTTACGGGGGTATCTCACATGAAATTTGGGGAATTAGCAACATATTTGCAAAAGCTGGAGGGGACAGCGGGGCGAAATGACATGACTGTCATCTTGGCCGAATTGTTTGCCAAATCTGAACCCGAAGAGGCCAAACTGATTGCCTACATGACCCAAGGAAAATTGGGTCCGGCTTATAAATCACCGGATTTTGGAGTGGCGGACAAGTCAATGCTAAAAGCGCTTGGTCCGCAGGCAAAAACTATTTTTGATAAAGCGGGAGATTTGGGACTTGTGATAGAAAAAATCAAATCAAATTCCCTGCCCGCAGATGCTACGCATCAAGCGTTGCAGGCGGGAAAAAATCAAAACATCAAACAAGTTTATGAGAAATTGTGGGAAATTGCCACAATTTCAGGCACAGGTTCAGTAGACAGGAAACAGGAATTAATTGCGAGTTTGCTTTCGGACCTGGATCCGGTGGGGGCCAAATATGCAGTCAAAATACTTTTGGGAAAATTGCGGACTGGTTTTTCGGATATGACAGTCCTGGATAGCTTGTCCTGGATGCTGGTTGGCAGTAAAAAACTGAAATCACAGATAGAATCTATGTATAATGTGCGAGCAGATTTGGGGGAGATAGTAAAGCTAATCAAACAACACAAGCAACCCAGGCAACTCAATCCGGAAATTGGAACGCCAATTCTCATGGCGCGTTGCGAAAGAGCAAAGACGCCGGAAGAAATTTGGGAAAGAAATAATGTTTGCGCACTAGAATATAAACTTGATGGTTTGCGAATTCAGGCACACATTACAAAAAATCAAATTCACAAATCCACAAATTCACAAATCAAATTTAAAAATCAAAATTCAAACATTAAACTCTTTTCAAGAGGATTAGAAGATGTTACACACATGTATCCGGATATTTGCGAGGGATTGGCCAAGCAAATTAAAGCAAATTGCATTGTGGAAGGGGAAATGATTGCTCTGGGACCTAAAGGAAACTTTCTGCCATTTCAGGAAACGGTGGTGCGCAAACGCAAATATGATATTGGTGACATGGCCAAAAAAGTTCCCCTATCAATTTATTTATTTGATGTACTTATGATAGACGGGAAAAATATGATGCATGAGACGAATGAGAACAGAAGAGAGAGGTTGGAAAAATTATACCTCGCGGGTGATACTGCAAAATTAATGCCCAGAAAAAAGATAGAGAAAGAGATAGAGATAGAGGAGTTTTTCCAGCTAGCTCTAAAAGCCGGGACTGAAGGCATAATTGCCAAGAAGCTGGATGGAGAGTACCAGGCCGGAGCCCGGGACTTTAGCTGGATAAAATACAAAAAAAGCTATGATCAATCCACCATGGCCGATACTCTGGATGTGGTGGTCATGGGCTACGATGAGGGGCAGGGCAAAAGGTCCAAGTTTGGCATTGGGGATTTTTTGGCGGGAGTCTACGACCCGGTTTCCGAAAAGTATTTTACTGTTGCCAAAGTGGGGACAGGACTGACGGACGAAGAATGGCGGCGTATGAAAAAATTGCTCAGTGCTCAGTGCTCAGTGCTCAATAAAAAACCTGAAAATTACAATGTCCAAAAGCAAATGGATTGTGATCATTGGGTAAATCCAAAGATTGTTGTCGAATTGTTGGCTGATGAAATTACCAAGTCACCAATGCATACCAGTGGCTATGCCCTGCGTTTTCCCAGGCTAGTCTCGTGGAGAGAGAAACTACCAACTGATACAACATCGCTATCTGAATTAAAGAAGATGTTTGAGTTGCAAAAGGCAGGCTCTTGAAATACCTCTCCTCCCTTCGGGTTTCCTCTCCTAATTTAGGAGAGGATTATATGGTAAAATATTATTTAGACTGGCGGTGATTAGAATGGCAGTAAAAATAATAAATTCATCTACAAGCTTAGCTCCAAATGTGGCTAGCGCTTTGTGTTATATTCCCATGATTGGCTGGATAGCCTCGATAGTCTTGCTATTGGTCGAGAAAAATCCCAGTGTCAAATGGAACGCAGCCCAATCGATCTTATTATCATTGGTTCTCTGGGGAGTGGGGCTGCTTTTGGGATTGACCATCGTCTTGGCTTTATTGGTGCCATTAGTTATGGTGGCCGGGCTAGTTTTAAACTTAATATTAGCGGTCAAAACTTATCAGGGGGCAACCATAAAATTACCAGTTCTTTCAGCTTGGGTTGATAAAGTGTTGAAGAAGGTATAATCAAGCCATGAAAATTATTCTTGGTTTGGGTAATCCCGGTGTTGAGTATACCAATACGAGACACAATGCCGGGATTATTTTTGTGGATAATTTTTCTCAAAAACTGTCCAGTCCTTACAGATGGCGGAGAGAAAAAAATAAAATGATTTTTAAATCCGACGAGTTTACTCTGATTAAGACTGCGACTGTATTTATGAATGAGTCGGGTAACCTTTTAACCTCACCCGCTAACTTATATGTAGCACATGATGACTTAGATATTAAGTTGGGACAATTTAAGATACAAAAAGGAGTAAAACCAAAGCTCCATTATGGTGTAGAGTCCGTAGAGAATACTCTTAAGACCAAAGATTTTTGGAGAATTAGGATTGGAATTGACAACAGGACAACGCCAATAGATGGTGAAACCTATGTTTTACAGAAATTTACGCCCGAAGAAAAAGTTATTTTGGAAAATACACTTGATGCAATCATTAAAACAATTAATAGATGACCCCACTTCGTCCCGATGTCCATCGGGACTTCGCGGGGCAAGCAAAAATAAATATATTTCCCGTGAATTTCAGGATTATGGAGTACGTTTGGCCCAAGATTTGGGCGATCTAGCTCATAAATCTCTCTATATAAAACTTGCAAAGACAGTGGACAGAAAAATATTAGAACAATGCAAGCGGTTCGTCATTGACAGCAACGCAGACAGTAAAGGAGCGTTATTTATGTGGAAAATGAAACAACTTTCTAAATAACTCACCCGGGCGCGATAACCGCGCCCCTACAATTGTTCTGCCAACGTAATTATTTCACCCACTTTAACCAACTGACTGGTACCGGCTGCGGAAGATACGCGATGCCAGCCATCCCTGACAACAAGTCCTATATCGGGAAGTTCGATTATCGTAATCCCGTCTGGATCTTTGTCTGGATGATAGGGACCTTCAAATCTTTGAGAAAAAAATGATATTCCACCATCATCTTCGTCTGGATGAATTGGTAATAATTGTGGGTTAAGAAATATTGGTTTTTCGAGTTTCAAGTCAAAAAAAAGAGCCCACGGCTCTTTTGAAATCTGAATAACTGTTTTTTAGTTTCATCAAAGATAGAGTTTGCCAAATTGGGTAGTGGGTGTCAAGAGGGAAATAGTGTAATATAAAACAGTGAAGAAAGTTACTGCCAAGACACTAAGGAAATGGGGAGTGAAAGAGGTATTTATACCCGGACTATTGATCGCGGGTATATTGGGGTTTTCGCTAACCAATATCGGAATTAATATTTATAAAAACAAAACTCTGTTTCCTACAAACGCTGTAGTCCAAACGGTGATTGATGGCGACACACTGGAAACTAAGAATGGAGTGAGAATCAGACTAATTGGAATTAACTCTCCCGATAGGGGAGATAAGGGATATGAGGACGCTCGGGGAAGATTGGGGGAGATGGTTATAAATAAAAAGATTTGGCTAGAGTATGACCGATATCAAGATGACAAAAACGGGCGGATATTGGCTTGGGTTTGGATAAACTGCGAGGAAAATCCCAAATTTACTCCCGCTGACTACATGCACCTCACTTATAACCAATCAAAACCCGGACTTATGAATAATCCCGATGGCTGTAAAAAAGGAAAACTAGTCCAGGAGGAATTGGTTAACTCCGGCAAGGCGACCATAAATGTCTACAAAGACCGCGGCGAGCTGAAGTATGTAAGGAGATTAGAAATTAGAAATTAGTAGTATACTAAATACATGGCATTAATAATAAATATTTTGTGGACATTGACAGGATTGGGATTGGGTTGGGTGATGTTGTCGGTTGAAAAAGTGTTTTACATCTGTCAAAACTCACATGAATTACATTGTGTCCGTTTTACTTCCAAATTACTAAGCCGGAATTTTAAAGAAGCCTGGCAAATGCTACGGGAAACCCAAGTGGGAGATAAAAGTCCAATCAGAAATGTGCTGACTGCATTTGTGATCGGAGTTTTAGGAATATGGAGTCTGACAAGCTTGGGAAACAAATTTGTTCCCGCGTTAATCGCGGGACTCTATGCCAGAATGATATGGCTATTGTGGACCGATAAAGCCTGGCAAAAATGGTATTGGATATTTGCTAGGGAATTTGAAATAAAAGAACATCAGATAATCCGCTATATATTTAGCTTTATTTTAATCTTGCAATTACTTTTACTTGTGAGATAATTTTAAAAACTATGGCGGCAATACATTTGACCAAAGCTGATTTTGATCAAAAAATAAAAACTGGTGTGGCTCTAGTGGATTTTTGGGCTACCTGGTGCGGACCTTGCCGGGCGGCAGGCCCGATAATCGAAGAATTGTCGAAAGAATATGCCGGGAAAATATTAGTGGGTAAAGTGGATGTTGATCATGAACAAGAATTAGCCGCTAAATACGGAGTGATGAGTATTCCTACTATAATTTTGTTTAAAGATGGGGTGGAGATTGGAAGACAAGTAGGTTTTTCAGGAAAAGCGGGGTATCTTGAGTTACTTAAGAAAGTATAGGAGTCTTATGGAAACATACGACGTCATAATAATTGGATCAGGGCCCGCAGGACTGACGGCAGGGATATATACTGCCAGAGCTAATTTAAAAACTCTCTGTATTGCCGGAAATACTTGGGGCGGACAACTGATGTTGACTTCTCTGGTTGAAAACTATCCAGGATTTCCTGAGGGTATCCAAGGGCCGGATTTAATGATGAACATGCGTAAACAAGCTGAAAAGATGGGAGTGGAAATCATCGACCAAGATGTAACCAAGGTTGATTTTTCTAAACCACCATATAAGTCGTATACGTCTGATAAGACCTATCAGTCGTATAGCGTGGTGGTCGCGACAGGCGCTGAGTTTAAGTGGTTGGGTTTACCAAACGAGCAGAAGCTGATCGGACGGGGGGTGTCTGCTTGTGCCACCTGTGATGCGGCCTTCTTTAAAGATAAAAAAGTAGTAGTGGTAGGTGGGGGAGACGCGGCCATGGAAGAAGCTTTGTATCTTACTAAGTTTGCAAGTGAAGTGACGATAGTCCACCGCCGGGACAGCTTCCGGGCATCAAAAACTATGCAAGACCGAGTCTTTGCCAATTCTAAGATTAAAGTAATTTGGAATAGTGAAGTAACAGATGTGTTGGGTGAAAATAAAGTGGAGGGAGTTACAGTAAAGATTCAAGATTCAAGATCCAATATTCAATGTGACGGTGTCTTTGTAGCGATAGGACATACGCCGGCGACCAAAATATTTGCAGGACAGATAGATCTGGATGTCAGAGGCTATGCCAAAAAAGAGCAAGAGAGTAGAGGAATATTTATTGCAGGGGATGTCCACGATCATATTTACCGTCAGGCGATAACCGCCGCAGGCTATGGCTGTGAAGCGGCTCTTGACGCCGAGCGTTGGTTAGGAGAGAATAAATAACATGGCAGTCAAAAAAGTACCAACAGTAATTCCCCAAAAAAGCCTGATGGAAAAAGCAGTCCCGATGTACATCGGGATAATCGTCATCATGGCTTTTGGACTCGGGATGATGTGGAGTAAATTACAAAGTGGGGGTAGCGGAAAAGCCCAGACATTTGATGCCAAATTAATAAGTTTGGCCAAAGACACGGGCCTGAATACCAACAAGTTTAAGAAATGTATGCAGGTAGGTAAAAAATCAGTGGTCGATGCCGATTCCGCCCAAGGGGCCCAGGCCGGTGTCAATGGTACACCCGCCTTTTTTATAAATGGCCGGCTGATTCCCGGAGCAGTACCCTTTGATGAATTTAAGAAAATATTAGACGAAGAGCTAAATGGCGGGCAAAATAAGCCCACCGAGAAACGGGTGAATGTCGATGTAGGGAGTGCTCCGACTAAAGGCAAGCAGGGTTCTTTGGTCACAATGATAGAATTTTCCGATTTTCAGTGCCCGTATTGCAGTCGGGCTTTACCTACTGTCAATCAAGTCTTGAGTGAATATGGAGATAAAGTGTTGTTTGCTTACAAACATTTTCCCCTGACTCAAATTCACCCCTTAGCTCAAAAAGCCGCCGAAGCCTCTGAATGTGCCCGTGATCAGGGCAAATTTTGGGAATTTCATGATAAGCTTTTTGCCACTCAACAAGAGTGGAGTGTATTACAGTGAAACTAAACGCTAAACAACTTCGGGTGACTAAACCTACAGAGGAACAACTAGCCAAAATTAAGCGCAGGCCAATATATATCGTCTTAGACAATGTGCTGGATACATACAACGTGGGCTCAATCTTTAGATTGGCAGATGCCACAGCTGCGCAAGAAATTATTTTGTGTGGTCAGACAGAAACGCCACCAAATTCCAGAATTCACAAGGCAGCGGTGGGAACTGAGGAATGGGTAGATTGGAGATTTGAGATAGAGATAGAGAGCGCGCTAAAAGCGCTCAGAGATAGAGAACCAAGAATAAAAATAATTGCCATAGAACAAAATCCTCGGTCAGTGTCTCTATCTCAAATCTCTATCTCAAATCAACCTATTGCTATTGTGGTCGGTCACGAAACAGAAGGTGTAAGTAAAGTGGCTTTGGATTTGGCAGACGTAATAGTGGAAATACCGATGTATGGAATAAACAAAAGTTTGAATGTGCATGTGGCGGCGAGTATTGTCCTTTACAAACTCATCAGTTTTGTGTAGAATCACGCTACTTCTAACAAAAGGCTCTTTGAAAAGTGAGTTTGAGTGTAATCTAATTGTCAATTCGCCATTTTTTGCACTTCGATTTTACTCAGTGCAATACTGAGCCGAGTCGAATGTATTGTAATTCAAAAAGTGGTAGGAATTTTTTGCACTTCGATTTTACTCAGCGCAAAAATGCTGAGCGTAGTCGAATGCATTTTTGAGAGTTTGATCCTGGCTCAGGATGAACGCTGGCGGTGTGCCTTAAGCATGCAAGTGGAATGCCGATGATCCCGCAAGGGGCTATCGGCATCGCAGACGGGTGAGTAATACATAGGAATCTACCCTTTGGCGGGGAATAACCCCGTGAAAACGGGACTAATACCGCATAAGTACTGAGAGTAATCGAAGTAGAAAGGCCTTAACGGGTCACCGAAGGAGGAGCCTATGTCCTATCAGCTAGTTGGTGGGGTAAGAGCCTACCAAGGCTACGACGGGTAGCTGGATTGAGAGATCGGTCAGCCACAATAGCACTGAGACACGGGCTATACGCCTACGGGCGGCAGCAACTGGGAATTTTGCGCAATGGACGAAAGTCTGACGCAGCGACACCGCGTGAGGGATGAAGGCCTTAGGGTCGTAAACCTCTTTTGTCCCGACGCACGTCGGGAAGAATAAGCACTGACTAACTACGTGCCAGCAGTAGCGGTAATACGTAGGGTGCAAGCGTTATCCGGATTTATTGGGCGTAAAGAGTTCGTAGGTTTTTTATCAAGTTTTGTTTGAAAGCCCGAGGCTTAACCTCGGACCCGGACAAAAAACTGATAGGATTGAGTCTGTTAGGGGGTACTGGAACTGATAGTGTAGCAGTGAAATGCGTTGATATTATCAGGAACACCGAGGGCGAAGGCAGGTACCTGGGACATGACTGACACTGAGGAACGAAAGCTAGGGGAGCGAATCGGATTAGATACCCGAGTAGTCCTAGCCGTAAACGATGTCCGCTTGATCTTTGGCCGCAAGGCTGAGGGTCGGAGCTAACGCGTGAAGCGGACCGCCTGGGGAGTACGGCCGCAAGGTTGAAACTTAAAGGAATTGACGGGAATCTGCACAACCAGGGGAGCATGTGGTTTAATTCGTTAATAAGCGATGTACCTTACCTAGGTTTGACACGCTAGCGTCCTATCTCCCAGAAACGGGGGAAATTTGTAAAAAGGCTAGTACAGCTGTTGCATGGCTGCCGTCAGCTCGTGCCGTGGGGTGTCCACTTAAGTGTGGAAACGAGCGCAACCCTTATCGTATGTTCAATAGTCATATGAAACTGCCTCGCGTTGAGTGAGGAGGAAGGAGGGGATGATGCCAAGTCAGCATGACGCTTATGTCTAGGGCCACACACATCCTACAATGGGGAGTAACAACGGGTCGCCAAGCCGCAAGGCGGAGCTAATCCCATCAAACCTCCCCTCAGTTCAGATTGGAGGCTGCAACTCGCCTCCATGAAGCCGGACTTGGTAGTAATCGCAGATCAGCAGGCTGCGGTGAATACGTTCTCAGATTTTGTACACACCGCCCATCAAGCCAGCAAAGTTGGGGGCGCCTGATACCCCGGTGTTACACCGGGACAAGGGCGAACTCAGCGATGAGGGCTAAGTTGTGAATTTGTTGCAACCTACAGAAGCAATTTTGTAGAAAAATCTCGCTGTATCGGTGAACCCTAAAAGCTAATAAAATAGGCTCATGGGAATACCGAGGCAATCCCGAGCGCAGTCGAGGGAAGTCCGTAGAGACTACACGCGAGCGCCCCGGTGTAACACCGGGGATGAAGATATAGTCCAAGCCCCATGAAAATCGGGGAACAACTTGAACAAGGTATCCCTAGCCGAAGCTGGGGATGGATCACCTCCTTTCTAGGAGATGAAAATCACCCAGAGTTTTAGATCAAGGTTCCTCTTAATATGTAACCTGATCCATACGCGGATGGCAAATCTATCGTCAAAAAATTTGCCTTGCCGCATTCCTACCACTTTTTGGATTATAAAACTCAAACTCACTTTTTAAGTAGCTTCACTGATTGGCAGATTTGCTATAATCAAAGCATGAACAAAATTTCTGAAAAGATATTGAGATACAATGTGATTTTTCAACCAGAGCCAGAAGGTGGTTTTACTGTGATTGTCCCCAGCCTCCAGGGTTGTGTGACCTATGGCAAGACTTTGGATGAAGCCAGAAGAATGGCCATTGATGCTATCGGAGGGTTTGTGGAATGTATGAGGGAAGATGGAGAAGAAATTCCATCGGACGATAGATCGTTTATGTCAGTTCTGGATTTTCGTTTTCCCCAAATTGCAGCTTGAATCATGGGAAAATTACCTGCCATAAAACCCAAGGAATTGATAAGAAAGATTGTTATCAATCCTTCGCGAAAGCAGAATTTCTAAAGAAGAATTAGTGCAATTATGATAAGAGATTTAAACAAGCTGGCAAGAAAAATTTTTGAAACAAACCAGTATATGACCATCGCCAGTTCTGATAAAAATGGTTTGCCTTGGGCAGCGGGAGTTGTATATTCGTACGATTTAGATTGGAATTTATATTTTTTATCACTCCCATCTTCCAATCATTGTCAAAACATCAAAAATAATAAAAATGTTGTGGTAGCAATTTTTGATTCACATCAACTTTTTGGTCAAGGAGTGGGTTTGCAGATTGAAGGGGAAGCCGTGGAAGTAGAATCCAAGAATTTTAGTAAAGTTATCAAAATATATTTTGACAGAAAGTTTCCTTATGGCGGAGCTACTTCCAATACCAGTGACTACATAAAACAATTTACAAGTGAGGAAAGTATTTATAGATGTTATAAAATTACAACAAAGAAAATTTGGATGAATGATCCTAATAATAAAATTGATGCTCGAATAGTAGTTAATCCCTGATCGAATACCCAGATTTCTTAATCGAATCCACAATTTCTTTTCAAAAAAAATATATAATAAATCTCATGGCCAAGGCTGGGTATGAGTATTTACTGGCATATAAAATCACGGTTCCAATTTATGATTATACTGTCGAGTTTTGTAAAAGATGGATTTCTTCGTATTCCAGGACAACTGACCAAATGATACAAGCTGCAAGATCTGGCATGACAAATATTGCCGAAGGATATAGTCAACAAAGTCTTGCAACTTACATCAAACTTGCGGGTGTAAACAAAGGTAGTCAAGAAGAACTACTGAAGGATTTTCTCTCATATGCCAGACAACATCAGATAGAGGTCTGGGACAAAGATAGGGTGGTAAGGGAAGTAGGGGAGTTGGGGGAGGTATGGACAATAATAAAAATGCCAACACTCCCAGACAACCCCCACTTCCCCAAACTCCCCGACGACCCCATCCATGCAGTAAACCTCATGATCACATTGATAAACCAAGCCACATACCTACAGCGAAAACTTATCGCTTCTTTGGAAGAAAAGCATGCCCGCGAAGGAGGGTATAACGAAAAACTGCTCAAAAAAAGACTGGAGTACAGAGCTAATTCACTACAGAATACCCAGACTTCTTAATCGAACCCATAATCTCTTTTTCAGAAACCAAATTCTCATCATATTCCACACTCAACTCACTTTTGGCATAGCTGGTTAAGGCCCTCTTTATGCCCTTTAGATCCTCCAGATCCAGGTCAATAATAGTTGCGCACGAGGCACAATGCATTCCCGATATTTTGAAAATCTTTTTCATTTTTAATTTACTACTAAATGATAAATGCTACAATGTGTAGTATATGAGAATTCTCGGTGATCTCGAGTCAGAAGTAATGAAGATTGTATGGCGAAAACAAGCTCCTATCGCCGTCAGAGAAGTTGCTGAAAAACTACGAAAGAAGCGCGAAATTGCCTACACCACCGTCATGACCATTATGGGGAGATTGGTTAAGAAGGGTTTGTTAACCCGGAAGCTTCAGGGAATAAGTTATCTTTATGAAACAAGAGTCACCCGGGATAAATTTATCGCTAACACTGTACATGGTATTTTTACCTCTACGGTTTCGGCTCTGGGATCAGCATCAGCCGCGTATTTCATAAAAGAAATCCAAAAGCTGCCGTCCAAAAAACGCCGGGAATTAATTAAAATTCTATGAGATTTCTGAATTTTTGCCAACAATCTATTTCCAACTCTCTCATCTTGGCCGGGGTATTAATTTTGCTTATCGGTGTCGCCTCGTTCTTGGTGCAACTGTATAAGACATGGATATTGCGGGAAAGATTTGCCTGGCGGACGGTGGCGCTGCCTAAAAGAGTACAACGGATTATTGCCGTTCTAAATTTAAAAAACAGGGTTGATGTAATTGCCGATGCCAATTTGTTCTCTTTTTGCGTTGGCTTGTTTTCTCCCCGGGTGATGATTAGTACCGGACTTGTGGGCAGTCTTTCAGACAAAGAACTGGAAGCGGTTTTTCTGCACGAACAGGCCCACATCCAAAATTTTGATCCTTTAAAAATGATATTTGGCCAAACTATAGCCTCGATGTTTTTCTTTTTGCCGATCTTCCATGAGCTTAATAAAAACATGATAACCATCAATGAGCTGATGGCTGACAATTGGGCTGTCAAAAAGCAGCAAACAGCAACGTTTATTAAAAGAGCCATGAAAAAGATTCTTGTTTCTCCGCAAGTGGCCATCGTCGCGGTCCCGGCAGTTTCCCATCCGGACAGTTTGGAAATACGGATTTACCGGTTGGTAAATCCCGGTATCAAGCATAATTTTTATCTCTCGCGGGCCAGCATTATCATCACCATATTATTTCTGGGCTTAGGTTTATTTGTATGGCAAACACCGGTTAAGGCTCAACGTGAGCAGTGTCACTTGACAAGCGAGTTTAGGATTTACTACAATAAGTAGTATGCAACAGCGTTTCCTGGTTATTGTGTTTATAGTTGCAGTTGTTATTGGTGGTGTCTTTTATATATTTCAAAATAAAAATCGTGCGGTCACTGAAACATCATCGCAAAATCCTACCTATGGTCATGTCCATGCCCTATTTAGAAATCCAATTGATGGGATGTTACTTATGGGAACACACAACGGGCTTTTTAAAAGTAGTGACGGCGGAAAGACATTCATAAAAGTCGAGGTAAAAGGAAATTTGACTGAGATGGATTTTATGAACTTTGCCTACGATCAAGTAAACAAAATAATTTATGCAGGCGGTCATGATGTGGGAGTTATAAAAAGTACCGATGGTGGCGTAACCTGGGCAAAAACTGATAACGGAATCAAAGGATCAGATATTCATGCACTCACAATAAACCCGTTAGATAGCAATAGACTCTATGCTTTTTCAGTAGACAATGGTGTCTTTGGTACAAAAGATGGAGCGAAAAGTTGGTATCGGATAGATGATGGACCAACAAATCCCTCAGTTCGAGCTTTTGGTTATATGGGGACGGCAAGTCCCATGGATCGCTCAATGAAAACGGACACGACCACAAATATTGGCTACCTGTGGGCAGGGACCGGCGGAGGACTCTATAGTTCCTTTGCCTGTTTCTGTGGGTGGACTAAGGCGCAGGACATATCCGACAATACCACGATTTATACCCTTGCTCCCGATCCAGTTAATCGCAGTGTCATGTTGGTAGGAACAAAAGACGGAATTTATAAGACAGCTGATGAAGGTAAAAATTTTAGTTTAATTAACAAAGACATAAAGGATGTTGCCAGTATTGTCTTTGACCAGACAGACAGTAAGATGATCTTTGTGGCTACTGCCAATGGCGTACTATATAGAACTTCCGATAGTGGTAATGCTTGGAGTAAGGTAAATTAATATGTGTAGTCCGAAAACAATGTTGAAAATTGGAGTAGCGATAGTTGTTGCGCTGGCTGTTGGATTTATTGCGTTTCCACAACTAAGGCCATGGCTTATCAGCGTTGCGCCATTTGCTTTATTTGCCCTTTGCCCACTATCCATGTTATTCATGGGTAACATGATGGGAGATAAGAAAAAGAAAAAGTAACACTTGACAAATGAAAAAAGAAACTACTACAATAAGTAGTATGAGAAAGGGGGTGACGTATGACAGATCAAACAACAACAGGTGCAATGCACAAAATTCCAGAGACTGATAACACGATGGTGCTGCGAGTTCCCAAGCCCAATATGCAGGTAGTGATCCTTGGCTTGGTAGCCTTTATCACCCTTTTTCAAACCGTCCAGTTGATCCGGATTAGCGCTAAGTCAGGATCGGCCCCGGTTAAAACGGCCCCCGCAGACATTCCTGCAATGCAAGGAGGCTGTTAAAGTATGCAGAAAATATTTTTGGGTGTTGCCGTAGCGGCAACAGTTATAGGCGCGTTTTTCGCTACGAAAACTTTGGTGGATATAGAAAAAAATATCGCCTTAGCCAGCGATTATGCCCGCCCGGCAAACCTTAAGCTCATCAAGATCACCGCGCCCGATTGTCCGGATTGTTTTGATATTGAAGCGGCCATAGCCGCTTTGAAAAAACAAAATGTTTCCGTAAGTGAGGAAAAGGCTTTGGCATTTGATTCTTCTGAAGCGGAGTCTCTTATAAAACAGTTAGGTATTAAACGTCTGCCAACTTATATAGCCACCGGTGAAGTAGGGAAAAATAACCTGGAAAGTTTTATTAAAAATAATGGCGAAATCAAAAATGACACCTTTGTTTTTACTAACATTATCCCTATTTTTATAGATTCTGAAAGTAAAAGAGAAGTTGGCAGAATTTCTGTAACTTATCTCGTTGATTCCGCTTGCACCGGTTGTTATGACCCGGTAAAAATACAAAAGCCTATTCTCTTACAAAGATATGGTGTGAAGTTAGAGAACGAACGCAGTCTTGATATAGCTTCGCAAGAAGGAAAAAGGCTAATGGCTAAATATAAAATTACCCAAGTACCGACAATTCTTTTGTCTCCCGATGCAGATCAATATGCAGGACTAAAAAATGTCTGGAAGAGCGTGGGGACAATTGAATCTGATGGTTGGTATGTCTTCCGGGAAATGAAACAATTAGGTGATATTAAATATAAAAATTTATGATCAAGCAAATTATTAAAGGTATAAAAATAGTTTTTCAGGAAAAAAAATCTTTTCAGATAGCAATGGGGGCATCCCTTCTCATTGGCTACCTCTATTATTGGCTTCTGACTCGGGTCACTACTATTCCCACTTTCTTTGAGATGATTAAAACAGGTGAGTTTGGCAAATACAGCTTAGCTTACGGTATTACTTATTGGATTACTACAATCGCCACGGTTTTATTGTTTGGTGTATCAATGGCAATCCTAGTTTGGTTGTGGAAAAGATCGCTTCTTTCAAAAACAGCTACTGGTTCTGGTGGATTGGGGGCATTTATTGGAGCTTTGGGAGCGGCCTGTCCGGTTTGTGGAGCGTTTTTATTATCACTTCTGGGTGTATCGGCCGGAGTATCTATTTTTCCCTTGCAAGGATTGGAATTTAACTTTTTAAGTTTAGGGCTCATTGCTGGTTCAACTGCTTTTGCGGCGCAAAGAGTCACTAAGGCTATTGATTGCCAAGAGTGCGCGGATATTACTACCCACGAGCCTTTCCAGCTGGAAAAAATACTAATAGCCGGTCTAACAGGACTATTTTTGATTAATCAGCTACTTATTACTCAAATAGCAGCCACTTCCGGGCTTCCCACAGGCAGTGTAGCTAGACTATTTGGTGTTAAAACTGCCTCGGCTGCCGTCATCATTGCCCCCATACTTAATCCCGATGGTAAAACTACGTCTCTTGTTGAACAGCCCACCATTAGCGAAGTTCCCGCAAATCCAAATACCGGCGACGCACTCGCTGACGCCAAAGTAGTAGTGTTGGCTACCGGCAAGCCGTTTTACGCTCCTGATGACATTGCCTTTGATGATCCAATTAACGCCCAGAAGAAATGGGGCGCATTTGAAAAATCAATTTCTTTAAACGGAGATTTAGAAACAAGATACCAAAAATTAATTGGTACTATGGTGTGTAGTTATTGTTGCGGGGGTCCCACCAGCGTCACTACCATCAACCGTTGTGGTTGCGCCCACGCCAAGGCCGCCAAAGGTTTCTTTAGATTTATGCTGCAAAATTATGGAGACAAGTATTCTGATGATCAATTATTGGGTGAGGCACATAGGTGGTATGCGATTTGGTATCCAAAGGGTATGTTGGAAGACTATCTTTTAGCAACAGGAAAAAGTGATGCTTTAGATCATCAGACACATGGTGGAGCAGGAAGCGACGGGAGGCATGGACTTTAAAAACAGATTGTTTGGTGGCGGGGGCACTGCTTCAGGGGTGCTTGGTGGTATTGGTAGCATTCACAATGTGTGTCACTCATTGTGTGTTAGCGTTGTGTCCATACTGGCTATCTTTGGTATCACCACCCAGATTTTGCCGCTAATGTTTTTAATGACATACCAACTATACTTTTGGTTAGCGGCGCTGGTATTTACTGCCTTATCATTTTATTTTTTTCTAAAACAAAAACCTCCTGTTACCAGAGATAGGAATTTGCTATTTATTAATGGTGGATTATTATTGTTCGGATTACCATTCACTCAAGTTGCCGAGTACATGGATCTCTTTCGATTTATGGGGGGAAGTTTGGCACTATTAGGAGTATTTCTATTATTTAAACTAACGGTACAATCGCTGCTTTTTATTATTGTCATTGGTGGTTTTCTGGTTAATCAATTTTTAATGTATCGGATGAGAGTTTTTGATCAAACGGCCCCGGGGGTTTTGGGATCACAGCATATTCATGCAGATCTTAATATATACGTTGATGGTGTACGTCTGATACTGGCAAGACCGGAGAACTTTATGAAAAGTGCATTTATGCATCTGGATACCAACGCCAATAGCGATGATGCCAACAGCGTCTTGCACATGCATGCCACCAATGTACCCTTATGGCTATTTTTCAAAAGTATTGGCATGAATGTGAGTAAAGGCAGCAAACTTTATCTTAATGGTAAAAAGGTTGAGAGTTTGGATAATTATGTTTTTCAACCGCTCGATAAAATTCTCATCAGCGACAGGCCGGGAAACTATCCGGTTACAAATTTTGCCAAAAATCACCAAAAATAATTATGGACCGGAAATTTCTTATCGGTATCGGTATCGCGACACTACTTATTTTAGTAGGCGGAGTGTGGTTGGTGAGTTTACAAGATAAACCTTTAATGGGCGAAGAAATTCCCATTCAAAATACTACGCATATTAAACCTGGAGAGTCACATCCAGCTTATAACTCCAATCCCGCCACAAGTGGATGGATGTATGACGGACTCGCCGGAGCGGGTATTCATGATAAAGAAGTAAAAGATGACTTACCAGAAAGTGATGTTGAACGAATTAAAAAAGCATTTAACGGTGCATTCGGTAAAAAAATTATGCTTCCCCGTAAAAATTTGGATGTACCAGTTGCTCTTACTTCATGGGGTAGGCTACTAAAATTACAATCAGTGCTCCTGAAAAAGCAATGATATAGAGATATGCAAACAGAAACTAATTTAACTTGTCCAAAATGTGGAGAAATACAGAAAGTAACCATGCCGATTGACGCTTGCCAGTTTTTTTACAAATGTCAGAAATGTGGTGAGACATTGAAACCAAAATCAGGTGATTGTTGTGTCTTTTGTTCATATGCCGATACCAAGTGCCCTTCAAAACAAATATAATGTAATTGCTATATGAAAAAAAACGAAAGAGTTAATCTGGCCATATCCGGTATGCATTGTAGTTCCTGTGCCAATATTATTGAGCGCCAATTAAGAAAAGTAGCCGGTGTATCCGAAGCCCGGGTCAATTTTGCTTCGGAAAAAGCCAGTATTGTTTACGATCCCAGTCTGACCAAGATTGCTGATTTGGAGAACGCAGTGGCTAAAGCTGGCTACAAAGCCTCGGAAAAAACAATCGATGAAATTCAGAAAATAAAAGGCGAGTGGCACAAATTTATAGCCAGTTTCATTCTGTCTGCCCCCATGATTTATTTCATGCTTTTTAATTTTTTTAACGGGTTGCCCGGATCAACATCATTGTTACCATACATCGGAATTATTTCGTTTATATTGGCAACTCCGGTGCAATTTATAATTGGGGCCGGTTTTTACCGGGGCATGTGGTCAGCACTTAAAATGCGGACCTTCAATATGGATTCTCTGATTGCCATTGGGACATCGGTCGCCTATTTTTACAGTGTCATCAATTTTTTCACGAAGATTCCGGAATTATATTTTGAAACAGCAGCTTTTCTAATAACATTTGTGATCTTGGGTAAATTTTTGGAAGCCAAAACCAAGGGCAGGACATCGGAAGCCATCCAAAAACTCATGAGTTTGCAGGCCAAAACTGCCCGCGTAATCCGAAACGGTGAGACTCTGGACGTCCCGATAGACCAAGTGGTCAAAGGCGATGTGGTTTTAGTCCGCCCGGGTGAAAAAATTCCGGTCGACGGGGTAATTCTCAAGGGGTCATCGGCTATTGACGAATCGATGATTACCGGAGAGAGCCTTCCTGTGGAAAAACATGTAGGTGACAATGTCACCGGAGCGACCATTAATAAAACTGGCAGTTTTGAAATAGAAGCCACTCGTGTGGGAGCAGAAAGTACACTTTCGCAAATAATTAAATTGGTAGAGGATGCCCAAGGATCCAAGGCTCCAATTCAGGCATTTGCAGACCGTATCTCGTCTTGGTTTGTTCCAGCGGTAATCATAATCGCTTTAATCACTTTTGGGATTTGGTATTTAGTGCTTGGATCAACACTTTCTTTTGCTCTGATGGCCTTCACAGCTGTCATTGTCATTGCCTGTCCGTGTGCTCTGGGCTTGGCCACTCCCACCGCTATTATGGTAGGCACGGGTAAGGGAGCGGAACATGGAATTTTAATCAAAGGTGGGGAACCATTGGAGGCAGCTTGCAAAGTCAAAACAATTATTTTTGATAAAACCGGGACTTTGACCCAAGGCCAGCCGGAAGTAACCGATATCATTGGTGATGTTTTGAAAATTGCAGCCTCTTTAGAAAAATATTCCGAGCATTCACTAGCAGAAGCGATAGTCAAAAAACATACAGGTGAATTATTTGAGGTCTCGGATTTCAAAGCTATTCCCGGTGAAGGTATATCAGGAAAGATTTCTGGAAAGTTATATTTCTTTGGTAAGCCAAAATATAAAAGTTATCACGAGCTGGAAAACATGGGCAAGACAGTCATGGAACTGTCCTCTGAGGGTAAAGTCTTGGGGGCGATAGCTGTAGCTGATACTGTCAAAGAAACATCTAAAGAAGCCGTAGAGAAATTGATAAAGATGGGTATAGAAGTCTGGATGATTACAGGAGACAATACTCGGACTGCCAAAGCTATAGCCTCACAAGTTGGCATTACCAATATCTTGTCTGAAGTTTTACCACAGGACAAAGCAACAAAGGTCGCAGAATTACAGAAATCAGGACGCAGGGTGGCTATGGTGGGGGATGGCATCAATGATGCTCCAGCCCTGGCTCAGGCAGATCTCGGCATTGCCATGGGCTCGGGAACGGACGTAGCTATGGAAACAGGAGGCATCGTAATCATCAAGAATGATTTGCGTGATGTAGTCCACGCCATCGACTTGTCTAAAGAGACGATGCAAAAGATCAAACAAAATATGTTTTTTGCCTTGTTTTACAACGTGGCCGGGATTCCTATCGCTGCCCGGGTATTTTCCTTTGCTGGTTTAATTTTGAAGCCAGAACTTGCTGGTCTGGCTATGGCTTTATCATCTATTTCTGTGGTTAGCAATTCACTTCTGTTGCGCGGATACAAGCCTGGACACAAAAATTATATTTCTATTACGGCTCCATTTGCCATGACCATTGGCTTTGCCTGGTTGTTTCTTGAATTTGCCAGATTTAGCTCGGGAATGAAGTAACTCACCTCGGGGTGCGAGAAATGATGTATAATAAAATTATGGCACAAGCTAAATTAGGATCGGGGTTACATGCATTAGTCTGGAAAGAAGGCAAAATTTTTGTGGCCAAATGCGTCGAAGTCGAAGTTGCCAGCCAGGGCTATTCCCGAATCGAAGCGCGAGCCAATCTCCAAGAAGCCCTGGAATTATATTCTGCAAAATAGCAAAGGGAACCTTTTCTTCAATATTAGCCCAAGCAGATATGACCCGCCAAGAATTCGAAGAGTTTATTTAGAATTGCAGGATATGGATCCCAAAATAAAATTAGATCAATTACAATCAGATCTGGCCAAATACAAAGCCAAGTTGGCCGAGAAGATGAAGTACTTTCATGGGGTCAAGCACGAAAGCTCTCTTTCTGAACTGCGGTATTCCGAAGTCATGGTATTAAGAGATATAGTCAGGTCACTTGAACAAGAGATTAAGCGGTTACAAGTTTCTTGATACATTTGAAATGCTTCACATCTTGGGTTTTGAGAATTAAATTGTGTTTAATAGCAGTGGCAGCGACTAGGGCGTCCAGAAACTTCATACCAAACGATAAATACAAATCAGAAACAAGTGTTGTAGCCAGACTACTTATAGAATAGTCGATATGCATTACTTCAAAATCAACCAGCAGAGTGTTTACCTGAGCTAATTCTTTTGGATTTCGGCAACCCTGAATCAATTCAACCACTGTTACAGCGGATATCACCGGGGACTGCGTTGTCAGAAATTCAGTGGCCTGAACATTACCTCTTAAATGATCAATAAGAATATTAGTATCAGCTAAATATTTGGTCATAGCGAGAGTGTTGTCTGGTGGTTTTTCCCAAGTCTTTTCTATTTTTCCAGACACCAGCGGTTCTTAAAATACCCTGTTTTGAATCAGAAGTAGTAGGCATGTCGGAAATTATAGCCAGAGGCTTTCCGTCTTTGGTAATAATTAATTGTTTTGTTTGAGAAAGACGTTCAAATACTTTACCAGCATTACGGCGGAAGTAAGTGAGAGCTACAATTCTATTGTTAAATTCTTCGATGTCAAAAGTATTCAGATTCATAAATTAAGCATAGCACCAACAGCACACTTTGTCAAGTAGTAGGCTACACACCAGGATACACACCCCCTAAAACTTGACTTCCAGAGAGATAGAAAAATAGAGTTAAAACTAAGGTAAAATAGCTTCATGGATTTGAAAAAATTTCAAAAAAAAGTTGAGGATTTTGAGTGCCAAAATTGCGACACCAAAGTCATGGGTTCTGGCTATACCAATCATTGTCCAAATTGCTTATTTAGTAAACATGTGGATATTAATCCCGGTGACCGTCTGAATTCCTGTCAAGGCCTGATGAAACCGATTAATATCGAAACTAAAAATGGAGAGTTTGTGGTTATTCACAAATGCGAGAGGTGTGGAGTGGAGAAAAGAAATAAGGCCTCCTCACTGGATAATCTTTCTATAGTATAATTAGGCTCACGGGTCGCTAGTTTAGCGGTTATAACGCGTTCCTGATAAGAACGAGGTGCCAGGTCCGACTCCTGGGCGACCCACCCTAGGGCAGAACAATTGGGGTTACATTTATTTTTGGGGAAGTTTTAGGCTGAGAGGGGATAAGGGGAACAATGACCTTGATAGCCAGTAAGGCAAACACAATTAATCCAACAAGCCAAGCAATGTGTTTTAAAGAAACATTGGGATCATCCATATATATATGGTATCACAATAACGAGTGAAAATGGAAACTATTACGACTAACTATTGTATGGAGATTTCCCGGCATTGGCGAAATGAGAAAATAAGATATATGTTGATGGGAAATTATTGTGCTGAATGTGGCAACAAAATGTTTCCCCCAAGGCCCATTTGTCCCAAATGCAACCATCCTTTACATTCCACTCCCGATGTGGAAAATACTATTGGCGGCTTGCAAAAGGAAGAAGAGGTTATTTCTTTGACCTAGATATCAAAAATTCACCGGGGGAATAGATATTTATTCCTTTTATTTTGCCTTGCAAAATTAATAAATGTTTTTTGTCCAGAGTAACCAAAACATCACACTTTTCTTCTTCATACGAGGCTAAGACATGGGCATCGCCCGGATCGCTAACTTGGGAATAATATTTCCCGACAGTTTTTTCTTGAGGAAACTTGGTGATATTTTCTGCAAATATATTTACAACTTGTTGTTCGACCGTCTTTTGATCTAATCCTAGTTTTTCAGAATGTCTAATAATTTCCTCAAATATCATTTGAGATATAAAGCCAATTATCTTTCGATTATTTACTAATTTCAAAAGCTCGCCCGATGCACCGTTTTTTGATCTAAGACCAGCAAGTACTACCGAAGCATTAAATAATACTTTCATTTCAAAATCCCCATTTTCTTCAATTTAACACTCTCCTTATCATCCAAGTCAAAAAACTCATCAACTTCTTGGCTCAAATATTTTCGCACAGGATAGCCAATAATCTGTACGGGTTCGAGGATTAATTTTCCGTTAAGCTTCTTCATCCGGATATAGCTTTTTTCTTCAAAGTCATCTGCCCGAAAACGCCGGGGGATAGTAATCAATCCCCGAGACTGAATCTGAATAATTTCCTGATAATCATTGGTCAAAGTATTCATATATTCGATAATACAGTAATTCAGTAATGCTGTCAAGGTAGGTCTTGCAAAAGGAAGAGAGAGGGAGTAATATCTGGGAGAAATGAAAGCAGAAGCGGAAGCAGTGGGAGATGTATTTCAGATAAGACTTGTGGCTGGAGATGAATATGAGCTTGGGGTATTGAAAGTACTACAGGCAACAATGGTAACTTGGAAAAATATCCCAATTAGAGCTACAATAGATGAAGAAAAACTATTTTTGACTTTCTACTTGACACTACCCCAAAAATGAGGTATATTCCGATATACCGTTCGGAATAAACATACATGCGATATTTTTTAACTAAAAATAAAAATCTGCTAGCCAATTGTTGATTTGGCAGCGTGTGTCGCAAATTTATCCCGATGGACATCGGGATTTTTTTATGGGCCCGTAGTTCACCTGGTAGAACGTGTCATTTGCAATGACAAGGTAAGCGGTCCGAGTCCGCTCGGGTCCACCCAGGAGTTTTTAAGACTTGAACCCGGTTTCTCTTTCGGGGGGAACCGAGATCAGCCCTTAAAAGCTGTAAAATCGCACCTTAAAAAGTGAAGAGAAGGGTAGATCGTAAGATTTAAGATTAAACCAACAGTATAGGGCTACAAGCAAGTAATGGATGCCTAGGATGCAAGTGCCGAAGAAGGACGCATTAGACCGCGAAAGTCGTCGGGGAGCTGTCAAAAAGCTATTATCCGGCGGTATCCGAATGGGATAACCCCTCCTTTATGGAGAGCCGTCACGCAAGTGGCGAGCGGGGCACGCCTCGAACTGAAACATCTAAGTAGAGGCAGGAAAATAAATCACAGAGATTCCGTCAGTAGCGGCGAGCGAAAGCGGAAAAGCCTAAACCTTTCGATTCGATTTTGCTTCGCAAAATCTCACTCAAGGCTATAGCCGAGGTGAATTAAAGGGGTCGAAGACCCTGAGCGAGGTGAAACCGAGTCGAAGGGGGTTGCGGGACTGATAATATGGGATTGTGTATAGGTAATTGAACTGTCTGGAAAGGCAGACCACAGAGCGTGAGAGTCGCGTAAGTGAAACTTATATGCACCCTAATCAGATTCCCAAGTACCATGAGACACGTATCTTGTGGGAATCCGGGGTGGCCACACTCCAAGGCTAAATACATTTGCATACCGATAGTGAACTAGTACCGTGAGGGAAAGGTGAAAAGAAGGGTTAAACACCCTGTGAAATAGTACCTGAAATTATTTGCTAACAAACAGAGAGAGTCCCGATCCGCAAGGCATCGGGATGATCTCGTGCCTATTGAAGAATGATCCGGCGAGTTTTTGTGATCTTGCAAGTCTAACCCCGCTAAGCGGGGGGAGGCGTAGGGAAACCGAGTCTGAATAGGGCGAAAATAAGCAAGTTGCAAAAGACCCGAAACCAGGTGAGCTAACCATGAGCAGGGTGAGTCCCGATGAAAATCGGGAGGAGGCCCGCACTCTTTAGAGCTACAAATCTATGAGATGACTTGTGGTTAGAGGTAATATGCTAATCGAACCTGGAGATAGCTGGCTCTCCCCGAAGTATATAGAGGTATAGCCTTGAGTAAGATGTTATTGGAGGTAGAGCACTGGATGGGCCCAGTATCGCAAGGTATTGAGTTCAATCAAACTCCGAATTCCAATGTACAGTTTCTCAGGAGTCAGAACGGTGCGGCTAAGCGCATCGCTCGAGAGGGAAACAACCCAGATTGTCGTCTAAGGCCTCTAAATGAATGCTAAGTGTATAACGCAGTTGAATTTCCAAGACAGCTAGGAGGTTGGCTCAGAAGCAGCCATCCTTTAAAGAAAGCGTAACAGCTCACTAGTCTACATCCGGGAATTTGGCGCGGAAAACCATGGAGGCTCAAGCATTCTGCCGAAGACACAGATTTCGTGCATAGCACAGAGAAATTCAATATAAATTCAAACATCAAATGACAAACATCAAATGAAATTCAAAAATCAAAATTTGAATTTTGGTATTGATTTGTTATTTGTGAATTTGTGATTTGAATTTTTTCGCGCTGTGCGCGGAGTGGTAGGGGAGCGTTGATGTTGCAGTGAAGTCCCGATGGAAATCGGGATGGAGCGGCTTCAAGTGAGAATGCCGGAATGAGTAGCGTAACTGTGGTGAGAATCTACAGCACCGAAAGCCCAAGGGTTCCCCCGCCACATTGTTTGTCGGGGGGTTAGTCGGCACCTAAGGCGAGGCCACAGAAGGCGTAGCTAATGGACGAGCCGTGAATATTCGGCTACATAGGGTGTATCGTTATCAACTAGGGATGGACGAAGTAAGAATAACCAAGCGCACGTAGTGAATGTGGCGTTTAAGCAGTAAGATAGTCTTGATTGGAAAATCCACCGGGACGTTTTAAGTCGAGCTGCGAGTAGAAGCTTTTAAAGTAATTTGGAGGCAACTTGGTGATTTTTTGTTTCCCAGAAAAGATTCGTAGTGAGATGCATTTTATGCCGTACCGTAAACCGACACAGGTGGGCTGGTCGAGTAGACCAAGGTGATCGAGAGAAGGTGGTTCAAGGAACTCGGCAAAATAGCTGGACGTAATTTAGAGAGATGTCCTTCCCGATGTTACATCGGGACCCAGCGAAAGATTGTCCTGCGACTGTTTAACTAAAACACAGGTCTGTGCAAACGCGAAAGCGAAAGTATACAGGCTGAAGCCTGCCCAGTGCTCGTAAGTTAAGTGAATGGGTGACCCCGATGTTACATCGGGAAAGCTCTGAAATGAAGCTCGAGTGAACGGCAGCAATAACTATAATTGTTCTAAGGTGAATAACACTGCCTTAGTGAGGTAGACAAACCTCCGTCAAGTGTCCCGATAGCCGTCGGGATGGAGATGAAAATTCTGCTATATGCTGGAATAACTGAGTATCTTGTGATACAATTTTTATCATGGATGATATTATAGGTGGAAGGTAAAAAGTAACAAAGCACAAGTGCAGTCAATCAGCAGGAAAGATCCCGAGAGCAATCGAGGGAAATCCTCAGAGACTTTACGCAGAAATCCGATTTAACACCGGACAAGATATAGTCCGATCTCTACAGCGATGTGGAGTTAACACAAATAAGCGAAATTCCTTGTCGGGTTAGCGGAAGGAAGCAAGCCCGACGTAAAAAACTGACTCATATCGGTGGAGACCTGATATATAATTAGGTTAATACCGAGGGAAGTCGTAATTGACCCCGTAACGACTCAAGACTACGTAAGTCTTGGAGATATATTTTATAGATATCTAACACGTCAGTATCACAAGATGTTTGTTGGTACCTATCAGGATACGCTGATGGGGAAGGCAGCTTTTGTATAAGCAAAAACCTTTAAGTATGTTGTGATAAAGGTATAGTCTGTCCCATTGGTAACAATGGACTTAAAGATGAAGTTCCGACCCGCACGAACGGCTTAACGACAGGACAACTGTCTCGAACCATCACTCGGCGAATTTGAAATGGCTGTGAAGATGCGGCCTACCCCTACTAGGACAAAAAGACCCTATGGAGCTTTACTGTATCCAGGCCCTGTTTTGGATATTTTGATATTGAGTGTAGGAGGGAAGATGTACATACGTACATCTGTCAATGAAACACCTCTTTTTAAGATATTTCAAGACTCACCCATACCATCTGGAAACGATGGTGGAGACAAGGTCTGGTGGGCAGTTTTACTGGGGAGGTGTCCTGCTAAAGAGTAACGCAGGAGTACAAAGGTGCACTAGGCGCGGATGGAAATCGCGCGAGTCGCGTAACGGCAAAAGTGCGCTTAACTGTGAGAGCGGCAGCTCGATCAGATGCGAAAGCAGGTCGTAATGATCCCCCATAGCGCAGTGGTTGCGCTTGGGGCTTAACGGATAAAAGCTACCCTAGGGATAACAGGCTGATCGCTCCCAAGCGTCCACAGCGACGGGGCGGTTTGGCACCTTAACCAAAAGGTATTCGGGGTGCATGGTCGGTAACGACCTTAACAAGTTTGTTATGGATATTTGTAAACCAGTTTACTTATATATTTATTTTTCTGACTCATATCGGAGAACTCCTAAAAATTCGAACACTTTAGGAAAACCCCGAGGGAAGTCGTAATTGACCCCGTATCGACTTGTGGTTTCAAGACCACGGACTTTTCAATTTAATTGAGAGGTAAGACGTCAGCCCCAGCTAAGCTGGGTGAAGGTATAGTCAGCACTCTAAGTAATTAGAGAAATTCGACAGCGATGTCGGCTCATCGCATCCTGGGGGGGCAGCACCTCCCAAGGGTCCGTCTGTTCGCCGGTTAAAGCGGTACGTGAGCTGGGTTCAGAGCGTCGTGAGACAGCTCGGTCTCTATCCAGTAGGGGCGTTGATTTTTGAGGGAGTCTGACTCCAGTACGAGAGGACCGAGTTGGAGGTATCTCTGGTGTGCCGGTTGTCGCGTCAGCGGCAGCGCCGGGTAGCTATGTACCTACGGGATAACCGCTGAAAGCATCTAAGTGGGAAGCCCTACCCAAGATAAGAAATCACCCCGATGTTACATCGGGGAGAGACTCGTGGCAGAAGACCACGTATATAGGTTGGCAGTGTAAGTGCCGTAAGGCATTGAGCTTACCGATCCTAATTTAGTCTTATTCCTATTCTGTTTGGTTTAATCCTTCTCTTCACTTTCTGGGGTGCGATGAAAGCACGGTGTTGACGGTCATTTGAGCGGCGTGGAACTACTTCTTTCCATTCCGAACAGAACCGTAAAACGCGCCAGCGCTGATAATAGTGCCGACACACGTCGGCATGAAGGTAGGTCATGGCCGTCAGCACCGTGCTTTTTGTGGTAATATGATTTATGAAATTCTTTGAAAGAGTCTGGATAGAAGTATCCAAAATACCACTTGGTAAAGTAGCTACATATGGTCATATAGCCATGACACTGGGTACTAAAGATGCTCGGCGGATTGGTCATGCTTTGCACGCGAACAAAGACCGAAAGGTTCCCTGTCATCGGGTAGTCATGACCGACGGATCCATGGCGCCAGGATATGCTTTTGGTGGACCTGCAGAACAGATGAAAATTCTTTTGTCAGAGGGTGTAAAATTTATTGGTGACAAAGTTAGCCCTGATCAAATATTTACAAAACAAAGGATACGAGGTTTGCTGCCCATATTTACTTGCTGGGGATATTGAAAATTCCAGAAGTCATTTCAATGTGTTTACTGAAAGCGATTTGAAATATTTGGATGATTTTTTGGTATAATATATGTATGGTTCCCAAGAAATTACAGGCACTATTATGGAGCGTAAAGACCAAAAATTTGGATTTGACTCGTGATATTGGATATATTGTTCATCAAGTATTAATTTATGGTACACTGATTGATCTAAAGTGGTTGTTTCAGACATATGGCCAAGCCAGAGTTAGACAGGAATTTGTAGAGCGTCCCCAAAAGATTTACCCCCCCTCAGCTTATAATTTTGCCAAAAAAGTATTATTGAATATAGCCGAAGGGATTGCTCCCCAAGAGAAATATGACCAAACTTTACCTAGACGTGTTGGATGAACCCAGACAGAAACTCTGGGAGCGGCTTTATACTCTGTCCAAATACGGAGCGGTGTTGGCCGGAGGTACGGCAATTGCTATGCAAATAAGACACCGGTTATCCGAGGATTTTGATTTGTTTTTAAAAGGCAGTATTCCCGCTGCGTCTCGGAGAGAAGCATACAAAATAATGGGAACTATGTCACATCCGGGTATTGATGACGGACATCAGCTAACTCTACTGTCTTTGGCAGGATTAAAACTGACCTTGGTCAGCCATCCCTATCCACCTCTGCATAAATTGGTCAAGACCGACAGTTTGTCTATTTTTTCATTGCCGGATTTGGCAAGCAACAAAGCCTACACTATCGGGAGAAGGGGAACCTGGCGGGACTACGTAGACCTTTATTTTTTATTAAAAGAAAAAATCATATCTTTGGAACAGGTCATATTCGAGGCGCAAATCAGGTTTAAGCCGGAATTTGACGCGAAATTATTTTTACAACAATTGGTTTATGTGGAAGATCTGGGCAAAATGGACATTTCCTTTTTGAGAGACAGAGTCAGTTCTGAACAAATTGTCAAGTTTATGCTTGAGGAGGCCAGAAGATATACTAAAACCAGATTGGTTTAATTGACCAGCAAATACCCCTCACCCCGCTTGCCCACTCCGTCCCGATGTCCATCGGGACTACATTGGGGCCATGGGTCTGAATAAAACTTCCGGAAATCCTTGATTTTTCCAGGCGGAATTTGCATCTGATTTAAAATCAGATATATAATACAGTCATGAACTTGACAATTCGACTAAATGAAATACAGGTAGCCCACGTGGCCGAAGTACTTGGTAATTTAAGTATTGTATTTTTAGCTTCGCTTATTCTACCAGCATTTACTGGGGAATCACTAAGTATGAGTGTCATGGTATCGGGACTATTTTTGACAGCAGGCAGTTTTGTAATAAGCGTCCAATTATTGAAAGGAGGAAGGGTATGAATTCACTGCAAGCATTTTATCTGATTGGAGCCATCGTTTTGTTGGCTGTGGCAATTGTGGTTTATCCCACATTGCGCGATCGTTCAAAGAAAAAATAATTTTGTAGGGGCGCGGTTCCCGCACCCAAAAAAGATGCTATAGCCATGAGTGAGCGGAGCGAATCGAAGTGTCAAGATAGGTCAAGATAAGGTTTTGGATGAGGATATGATTACGGTTATATGCATGTTTTTTCTCTTGCTAAAGCATTGGCTGGTGTGGAACACGACAATGAATCTTCCGGTTGGGTTACTAATCCCGAAAATGGTGAGTTGATAGATCGTATGGAAGTTTTTGGGAAGTCGTTTCAACATGATGGAATTCGAGCCTTGGCTCAGGCGACTTTGGCCTTGGAATTTATAGGATCTCTTTCTGAGGAAGAGTTGGGAAAAAGGGTAGAAGATTACAAATTATTTGGCAGTTTAGCCCGCCCCCTTATTGCATCTGAAGGACTCACAGACTGGGGCGTGATGAGTTATTTTTATAGAGACCATAGCATCGTCGGTTTTTCCAGATCGAATTATAAGGATAGTGATTTACGTCATTTTTATAATATGTCTTTAGAGGATGATAGATTGCTTGCGGTGGAAGATGGTGTCCATTACGAACAGGTTTCACAAAGCGTGAAGGGTATTTTTGAAAGATTAAGCATTGCTAAACTGGGTATAGTTAGACTCACGTTCGGCGACCGCATCCAATTGGAACGGGAGATGATTACCTGTTTAGGTGCGTAAGAGTTGTTGGTGGTTAATTCACCAGCAAATACCCTTCACCCCTTTTGGTCTGGATAAAACTTCCCGATATCCCGGATTTTTCCAGGCGGTCGCGCAGGCGCTGAATGGATTTGGAAATAGCGTAGAGCGAGAATTGGTCATAGTTATTGGTTATTAGTTCATTGATTTCATCGAAAGTCACGATTTGAGGGGACTTGGCGATCAGGAGGTCCAGAAGCCTTTTCTCACGCAGGGTAAAGCTGGAAGTATCTATAGTCTTAATGACAGATGAGTCAATATTAGGTGCACCTATTTTAGTCAGAAATTTATTAGAGATTTCTAGCATGGAAGCATTTTGTTTGGCTCGCAAAGCCTTCATGGAGACTCTTGGATTTTTAAAAAAGTTGGAAAATGCCGTTTGGCTCATCAACCAGTCCACCAGTATTTGCGACTCTTGCCACAGGCCATCCAATTTCTCAAACAAGTCCTTCCGGGTCAGTGATGTCAGTATGGCCCAGCCGATTGCTTCCACCCCCTGATCAGCCCGTAGCCAAATATAGACTTTACCGGGTGTGTGTTCAATATTAGAAAAAGAACAGGCGGTGCCAAAATTAGTCGGCCAGACAATTATTTCTTTAATCAATTCCTTTTTATTTGGTAACAAAGCGTAAACTTGTTCAAAGAACTTTTTAGAGATTTTGTCCCAGGCTATTTTTATTTTAGAGATATCGGGCTCATCAGGGGCCTTAATTAATAGTTTTTTAAGTTGAGAGGTCAGTCCAGGTTGGTCAATCATGTGCATTTGCGATACCGGTATTTTGGCCACCTTTTCCCAGAAGCGGGGAATAGTCAGATATGGCAAATCAGGAAGCAGAACGGTTATATATTGTGGGGGAACGGATCCATAAGAAACGGGATAAAAACCATTGACCTTAAAAAAGCCTGTCGCGATTTGGCTCGTGACATGAATCAGTCTCTGAGCCTCATGGTCGAGGCTATAATCCCAGGTAGTCTTAATCTTCATGGGCAGATTATACACCCAACAACCTATAGTAAGCAAGGTAATAGTAGTCCCACCTCCGAGGTGGGATGAGGTTTGATATACTCAGTAGGGGCGCGGTTCCCGCGCCCCCAAAATATATGTTATAATCAACAAATCAATTATGAAAGCGAGGAAAATGAATTTTGAAACTCAAAACACAAAAATCAAAAGTCAAAGCTAAAACAAGTAAACTTCCAACTGACCAAGTAACCAATAACCAAAAACCAATGACCATGGCAGACCTTCTGGCGAGCACCGGTCACAAAATCAATACTTACAAAAGAGGAGATGTGGTCATAGGCCGGATCAAAGATATTTCTGGTCAGACTATATTTGTGGATGTGGGGGGCAAGACCGAAGGGATTTTGGGCGACCGGGAATTTGACATGGCCCGTGATTATTTAGAAAGCCTGAAAATCGGGGATGAAGTCTCAGCCATTGTGATTAGTCAAGAAAATGATTCAGGACAAATTATATTGTCTCTCAAAAGAGCCGCCGATGATTCCCGCTGGAAGAATTTTGAAGAAGCTCACGAAAAAATGACCACTATTACCGTCCGTGGCCGGGAAGTCAATAAGTCAGGCTTGCTGGTAGATGCCGAAGGTTTGATCGGTTTTATTCCCAGCTCCCAGTTTTCCCATGAGATGTCCGAGTCCCCCCAAGCTTTAGTCGGCAAACCCATCAAAGTCATGGTGATTGAAGTCGACCGCGAGCAAAATCGCTTGGTCTTATCCGAAAAAGCCGTGACCGAAGCCGCGGAGATCGCGGCTCGCAAAAAATTATTAAAATTGGTCAAAATAGGTACCAATTACCCGGGAACTGTGACGGGGATTGTACCTTTTGGGGCCTTTATTCAGGTCAAAGTTGATAAAGGAGCCAAAGCCGTGGAGCTGGAGGGTCTGGTACATATTTCCGAGATTTCTTGGGAAAAAGTGGATGATGTGCGGACGGTTCTTAAGGAAAATCAAGATGTCGTTGTCCAGGTAATTGGTATAGATGAGGCCACAGGCAAGCTGGCCCTGTCAGTCAAAAAATTATCAGGTGATCCATGGAATAATATAGTGGCTGATTATCCGGTGGATAGTACCCATACGGGCAAGATCGTCAAAGTGGCTCCATTTGGAGTTTTTGTCAATCTGAAGGTCGGAATCGAAGGCCTAATTCATGCCTCCAAGATGCCATCAGAAACAGGATTCAAAGAAGGCCAGGAAGTGGAAGTGTTTATCGAATCAATTGATACCGATAAACGCAGATTGAGTTTGGGAGTAGTCTTGAGTGCAAAACCAGTGGGGTATAAATAATGGCCAAAATAAAAAGTCAATTTGTTTGTCAACAATGTGGATATTCACAGAGTCAATGGGCGGGCAGGTGCCCCTCATGTGATGTTTGGAACAGTATGGTGGAAACCACCATACAAAATTCAAATCACAAATCACAAATTACAAATAAAAGTCAAATTACAAATCTCAAAGATATAAAAATTGATGAAAATAAGAGGCTAAAGACGGGCGAATCTGAGCTGGATAGCGTTTTAGGCGGAGGCTTGGTAGATGGCATGGTGGTTCTGGTTGCCGGCGAGCCGGGAATTGGCAAAAGTACTTTGTTATTACAAGTGGCACTCAAATGCAAGGACGTATTATATATATGCGGAGAGGAATCGGCAACTCAAGTAGCCTTAAGAGCAAAGAGATTGGGAAAGATATCTGAGGTATCTCTTCTGGAAACCAACGATGTAGATGAAGCTATTTCTAAAATAACAGAATTAAAACCCCAGGTAGTTATAGCCGACTCCATCCAATCACTGGTCACCCAGGACCTTACAGGAGGAGCCGGATCAGTGGGTCAAGTCCGCGAATGCGCCCAACGTTTGTCTTCTAAGATCAAAGAGCTAGGATCTAAGATCTTCATTGTTGGTCAAGTGACCAAGGATGGAAATATAGCCGGCCCCAAAGTGCTAGAACACTTAGTTGATACAGTTTTATGGTTTGAGGGCGATAGATCGAGTAATCTCCGATTAATAAGAGCTATCAAAAATCGTTTTGGAACCACCGATGAGGTGGGAGTTTTTGAAATGAGCGAGTCTGGTTTGGTGGGAGTGTCGGATCCGTCTAAATTATTGTTATCAGAACGGGTAACAAAAGTCTCCGGAAGTGTAGTTTCCGTAATTCTTGAGGGCAGACGGCCACTTCTGGTAGAAATTCAGGCTCTCACTACACCTTCGCAACTTTCTATCCCGAGAAGAGTGGCCATCGGGATCGATGCTGCCCGTTTGCAGATGCTTGTCGCAATATTGATAAGAAGAGCAGGATTGCATTTAGGGGATCAGGATATCTTTGTCAATGTCACCGGAGGTATCAAATTAGCCGATCGGGGTGTGGATCTAGCTATATGCGCCGCCATCGCCTCAAGTTTCTTGGACAAACCCATGTCCGCGGACATTGCGGCGGTGGGAGAAGTGGGCCTATTGGGTGAAGTCCGCAAAGTCAGCAATTTAGACAAAAGGATTAAAGAAGCCAAAAAACTAGGCTACCGGGTTGCTTCAGCTGAGTCCGGAAAATCCGTCTCCGCGTTTCTCCACTACTTATCCACTGGTGTTTAAAAATTGTAAATTGAAAATTGTAAATTGTTTCGTTATCCACAAAAGGCTGTATATTGCGTCTTTTGTGAATAACGAAAGTGCTATAGGCTCTTGACAAACAAAGCTATCGGTTGTATAAATAAGGTATGCCTAAGACTTTAAAGAACCTGTTTAGAGTTTCTATCCCCAAACGTAGCTCATTTGCGGTCTGGATGCGGGCCCAGCTCTCCCGGATGGCATTTTTGAACCAAGGTTTAGTTACTATGAGTTTGGGGAGGTAATATGGCCGGTCTTATAACCGAAGGAGAAAAAAGATACAATGCTAAGGCGAAGGAATTTTTTATTGGATTAGGACTTGTTGCAGTTGGAGCCTTTATTGCCATTGGCGGATATCTACTTCATAACGACCTTGCTTTTTGGGGCTCGTTTATACCCATGGTGACAGGTTGTGGATTGATTATTGATTCAATATTTATAGACCCAAGACCAAAAAAATAAAAAAAGAGCATCGCCATCGCTGATCCCGTTTAAAGAAACACGAATGGAAATGCCCTTTTAAAATTCGCAAACTCGTCCGGACAGACTGGACAAATTCACTGCCTGTGGTTGTATCATCCACAGGAGGTATTTGTCAAAAAAAATAAAGCCATATCAAAGGCAATATCATTAAAAATTCAATCGCTTGTCCACAATGTTTTTATCATGGAGGGTGGTACTACGGGCAGGAGTACCATCTTCCATAATGAAAACAATGATTAAAACATTTGTTTTTCTTATCCCGCTCTGCGGGATATTTTTTTTGTGGAATACAAAATCCGCAAACGCTTTTGTTGACAATATGTGTAACGTAAGTGGATGGGCCCAAGCCCGTTTTGGACATGCATGTACAGGATCTGAGTGGGAGGTTGGCTGGGGAGCCGCTCGCGATGCATCAAATGCCAATGTGACTACGACAAATATCGAGCGGACTAGAACTGGTGAACCCATTCCCAATGCCCAACCAGCATATGGTACCGGTTTTTACGTATCTTTTGCTTGTGACAGATGTGCATCAGACCGGAGATGTCAGACACCGGATATCGGCACAAATCCCAGATTTACCCAAGGTTATGCTCCGGGAAACTGTTCTCAAGTAGATTTTTGTACTACAAATACAAGTTGCAATGTTGTTTCATTGTGTGATTCCGCTTGTAGTGGAGGAACCGCTATCACTTCTAATCCTCCTCCTCCCTCTAATCCTCCCACCCCAACTCCCACACCTACACCAACACCAACTCCTTTCCCAACTCCCACACCCACCCCAACCCCCACTCCGTTGCCGTCTCCGACGCCAACTCCGTTAGGGGCAAGCCCAACTCCAATTCCAACGCCCACTCCCGTAGTTACCGTCACTCCCAAGACAGGCTTTGATGCCGGACCGGTGACATTGCTTCTCACCAGTCTCGCTGGTACGGGCATGTGGATTGTCAGGAAATATCCACACAACTAGATGTTTTGAAGTTAGAGGGTAGAAGTTAGAACTTTGATATTTTTGACATTTTGATTTTTTGATCAAGATATCAAGAAATCTACCTTCAATAATCCAACCTCCAACTTCCAACTTCAAAATATCAAATTGTTATAATCATTGTCATGAAATGGATTATTCCTCTGGGATTTTTAATGACAGCCCTTGGTATTGGTGGAATTTTGTGGTTGTATGCGCCGGTCGTTTATTATCAGGTCCGCTACGCTTTGCGTCAGAGCTGGGGGATATTATCAAATCCCTCTTGGCAAGCGACAGGGGATTACATGATCTATGTGCCAAAGATAGAAGCGAAAGCGCCGGTAATTGCTCAGGTCAATGCGGGAGACCCCAAAGATTATTTCAATGCTTTGAAAAAAGGCGTAGCAGAAGCCGCAGGTTTGTCTGTGCCGGGCCGGCGGGGGACAACCTATCTCTTTGCTCACTCCACCGACAATCCTCTCAATTTCAGCCGCTACAACGCCATATTTTATTTGCTGGACAAGCTGGAAGTAGGAGACCGGATTGAGGTTTATTTCAAAGGTAACTATTATCATTATGCCGTGGACACAAAAGAAATTCTGGAAGCTTCAGATCTGCGCTACCTCTCTCCCCAGTATCAAAAAGAGATCTTGATACTTCAGACCTGCTATCCGCCGGGAACTACCAAAAAAAGATTAGTGGTGATTGCCAAACGAATCTAGAAAGACTAAAGAAAATATGTATCCAAAGCGAAGCGGTATTGATCCACTATAAGTCTTTTGAAAGGCAAAATATTATTGGTTTCATAAAATATCACCAAAGATTTTTTGTATTCTCCCACATCGACATTGCGGTATGACATTGGATACCAGTCGTGACCCATAAGTACCGCATTGGCCAACATTCTACTGGTTCTCTTGTTTCCATCGGCAAACACTTGTAAATAGGCAATAATGGCTGTGGTTACTAATGCTTTTTCCAAGACAAAATCCAGAGAATTTACATAAATTATCAATTTTTCCAAGTTTTCGCGCAGTTGCCCCTGATTTTCGACGGGGACATACACGCTGCCGGATATACCGACTTTAAAGTTGCGGATGCCTGTTTTTACATTCAGTCCTGAGACCATAATCTTATGCAATTGAAGAATATTGGACATATTTAGCTGAGCGAATTCTTCCCGGTTTTGAATTATTTGTTCAAACGCGCGTTTATGATTTAATATCATTTCCGCTTCTTCCCGCGAATGCCCTTCGGCTTCCAGAGATTGTTTAATCAAAGTTTCAGTTTCCAGCAGAGTATATGTATTTCCTTCGATCTTTGATGATTTCCAGGCCAATTCGATGACAAACCGCTCCAATTCACGCCGATTTGGATCTTTTGGTAATGGCTTAAATATTTTAGTAATATCCGCAATCTCGGTATTTGTAAATAGTTTTGGTAACTGGTCAAAAATCTTCTCATTAAAATCTTTATTTGCCCATATTCTTTTGTCTGGTTCATCAATAAAATACGATTCAACATTGATAGGTTTTAACAAAGGATGAGTTGAGTTTAAACGATATTTTACAGACCGGCCACCGCCCAAAATCTCGATTTGATTTTCTTTTACCAAATCTTGCAGGTCACGAGCCAAAGTAGCCTTAGATACTTCGTAAACTTGGGATACAAATTTGATAATTTGGGGACTTGTGGCACTTTCTACCAGCCCTAAATAAAGTATTACCCGACCTTGACGTTTACTATTATTCGTCTCATTCATAGTATTTATCGTCTCATATTGAGACGGAAAAAGCAATACTTGACAGGCCGGACGTGGGGATTATAATAACCTTAGTTTCCTTCAAAAGATACCCCCTGAATTTTATGAGCGATATTATTAACGGTGGAATAGTCTCAATGATGCGTCCCGGTACTATACGGACGGTTGGTCGTGTGGCGCCACGGGTAAACACTTTCAAGCCGAGCATTATCCGGCCCGCAGGCCGTGTGGCTTCCCCTGCGCCCTTGTCTCCTGTGCCTGATTCCTTCTCGGGCGTCGTAGACGACAGGATGTTGCCCGATGCCGGACTGCCGACCGAATTTGTGGAAGGATTTTTGGATATTACCCCCGACGGCCATGGCTATTTGCGGCCAAAGATGCTACCTTCCAGCAAGGATGTGTATATCAGCATGTCTCAGATCAGAAGATTTAATTTAAGAAAAGGGGACAAAGTCGGGGGTCAGGCCCGAAGCCCCAAGGAAAATGAGCGTTATTGGGGACTTTTGAAGGTCGAAAAAGTAAATAGCGTGGATGTGGATGCTGTGGGAGTCCGGCCGGTCTTTGATGACATGACGGCCATTTTTCCTGATGCCCAGTTGATGCTGGAAACCAAAGCTGAGACCCTGTCTACCCGGATTATTGATTTAATAGCTCCAATCGGCAAAGGTCAGAGAGGCTTAATAGTTGCCCAGCCAAAGGCAGGTAAAACCTGGTTACTCAAAGAAATATCCGAAGCATTGTCCGCCAATTATCCGGACATGCATTTGATGGCGGTTCTCATTGGCGAGCGCCCCGAGGAAGTCACCGAGATTACCAGAAGTCTCAAAGGCGAAGTGGCAGCCAGTAATTTTGACGATCCGCCTTTGGATCAAGTCAGAATTGCTGAATTGGCTCTTGAGAGAGCCAAGAGACTGGTGGAAATGGGCCGCGATGTCTTTATACTTCTGGATTCTATTACCAGATTGGCCCGGGCTTACAATATGATTTCCGGAAATTCCGGCCGGATGATGAGTGGGGGATTTTCGGCTGAAGCTATCTATCCAGCCAAAAAGGCTTTCGGAGCCGCTAGAAACGTCGAGGAAGGCGGCAGTTTGACTATTATCGGGACATGCCTGGTTGATACTGGTTCGCGCCAGGATGATCTGGTCTATGAAGAATTCAAAGGCACAGGCAACATGGAATTGCATCTGGACCGCCGTTTGGCAGACCGCCGGATTTTCCCATCATTTAGTTTACTCAATTCTGGTACTCGGGGTGATGAGAAGTTACTTGGTAAACGTTATGAAGATATAAATAAATTGCGCCGGATGCTCGACATGCTCAATGATGACGAGCGCACCGAGCTTCTGATTTCCAAAATGAAAAAGACCAAAGATAATGATGAGTTTTTGAAGAATTTATCAAAAGCCTAATCCCCCTAATCCCTCCTATTTTCCCATGAATGACAACATATGACGCGAAGCGAATGACTAAGTAAAATTATTCCCTTGATATATTACTTACCAATAATCACCAGTATATCTGCATCTGGTTTTGTCTCATTTTTGGGTAAGCTTGCCACTTCACCGCCTAGAATTTTTGCCAATTGCAAAGTTTCCTCTTTCTTATTACCAGAGAGATCAATTACTAAAGTCTTAGTATAATCATTTTTATTTGCATTCTCTTTCAACACTACTTCAACGTTGGTAAGCTTAGCTTTAAGATCTGCCTCAACTGTTTTGGTTAAACCTGTGGTTGCGGTTCCATTATAAAGCGCCACCCGGAGTGGTTGAGTAAGGTTTTGGGCTGGGGAGCCGATATTAACCGGTGCCACATCAATTACCTTATTGGTAGACGGTCTATAAAGGATGGCTTTTTGGGCATTGGTATAAATCAAGACTTTATCTCCATTTTCAGCTTTGGCGAAAAACGCTTGGTCTTTGAGTTTATCTTTATCAGAAACTGTGGCAACGGTCGGCTCTTCTCCCTGCGGTAACTCTAAAAACTGACCGACTTTTGTAACTAAAGCTCTTAATTCTTCTTTGGCTGCTTCTGTGGGATTTTTGAGTAGCTGTTGTACTTTTTGATATTGATTATAGAAATAGTAAGACGGAATACCAGCTACTGTAATAATTAAAACTACTCCAATAGAGATAATAAGATTTTTCATCATAAATTATAATAGGTAATTTTTTAGTTAATGTCAAGAAAACCGGATATACTTGCTTCTTGGATTACTGCCGAAGGACTGGCTATGTCTACCAAAAGTATGGGTATAGGCGATGGTGAGGGTGAGGGTTGGGGCGTTTCGAGAGGTTTTTTGCCAAATGCAGTTTTTGCATCCGAGACGGCCAGAGCTACCCATGAGAGTGTAACATTCTCTGCGGCTTTTTTGTTCAAAACAATAGTGAAGCCCTTGTTTGTTCGGTTGACAACTATAAAGGTATATCCTTGCTCAAAAAGCTTTGCCCGTCTGCTGCTTTGATCATCCACTGTCCCGTCCTCCTTCTTAAACTCCTCAAAGGTAAAGTTTGTACTTACAATAGGAGTTGTTTCGTAAACTTTGTCAAAGGTAACATCCACAAAATCCGCGTCCTTTTCAATAACTGCAAAACCACCAGCATCCTTATTAAATGTCGGCCTGCCAAGGAAACTAACGTCGCCTCTAAATATTACATTTCCCACAAAGTCTGCCAAAGCCTGAAAAATCGATGTATCTTTAAACTCAGCCGGGCCTTCAATTATTAAACCCCCACCAGCAGTTAATTTTCCTAAAACTGTTAAGTCAAGAGTAACTTTGGCGCTTTCAATAGTAATATTACCAAGTTGAGTTATATTGTCATTTGTAAGTACTGCCGAAGGTGTAGCAGAGGCAGTTGCTATGCCTGCTACATAATTGCTTAAACCTGATATCTTACCAGTTAAAATCTCCAAGCCTTCGATTGAATCTGCTTTAATTTTCTTGGCATATAAAATGTCAGTAATAATTTGTGGGCTGATTACTTCCTTTACAGCCGTTACTCTATCAGTAAAAATTTCTGAACTGTACCCTGCGCTGGCACTTGCTTGCTCATCCTTGAGTTGACGCAGGAATGCAAGAATCTGCTGTTTATTCTCCGGTAATTCATCAAGCATGGAAGGGGTTGTGATTTGGGTTGTTTTGGACACCAGTCCTTCCACCTCGGAGGTGGAAACCCCTAACACTTGGGCTCTTTCTCCCATCACTAGCTCAACCGGAGTTCCCAAATAATCTGTTAAATTAACAAACATCATAATTTCACCACCTTTTGTGTCTTTAAAATCTTCTAACGCTTTACCTAAAACCCTACCAGCCATTGTTGCTTTCATGGCATAGCCTGGAATTGAAGAGGCAGTCAAGGAATCGCCAATTGCAATTGCGCCATTTTCTGTTGAGATCTTCACAGGCACTCTTCCCACCAAGGCAATCGGATAGGAATCTTCTGTGTAAGCACCTGCCACAAATCCCGGAGCGGTTGAGACCACGCCCAATACATTATTTTGATATTGTCCAGTTGAACGCAGCACTCCTTGCGAATTTGCAGAATCTATGATGACCACCTCTCCGGGTTCCAATTTCTGCGTTGAAATATAATTTTCAGCCAAATCCGCACCCCCTGCAAAGAAACCGCCTTGAGCGGATGACATAATATTGCCGCTTGAGGTCACCCGAAGCAGGTTTAAACCATTATTCTGCAGGCTTAATATATCCATACCGTTGTTGATTTGGTATGAGTTGACAGTCGGCATAGAGATCTGACGGTAACAATAAGCAACACCACTGGTGGAGGTATAAACACCGTTTAAATTACCACAGAAAGTTGGAAATTCACGCCGCATATTAATCTCCACCTGTACCCAAGTTTCTCCTCCGGCATTTCCAATTGATCCACCCGGCTTTCTAATAGAAAAGTAAGGGGCCACTGAAAGCGCTGCCTGAGAAGCTGCTGTCCTAACCTCCATTCTGACAAAATTATCCGGAGTCTGCTGCCAATCAAGCGTTGAATTAGCTGCTAGAGCCGGCACATTCATCTGCTCCGATAAATATTGACCATCAGAGTACCAGCCAGCGTCAATAATGTTGACTGCTGCAGAGGCTGTTGAACCGCCAAAAATAGTGATCCACTTACCATCCGGCCGCTGAAATGACAGACACCCCAACCCGCATCCGGTAGTCACACCCTGTGCCAAAGTCATAACAGGACCAACAGCCCAAGTCCCTTGGTTAGCACCAGCTGTAGCGTTAAAAGCACCTCCCCATGGGAAATAAATAGAGGTAGTAACCAATACTCCGGCATCAAGATTTCCGTGAATTACTAAAAATGTACCATCAGGCCGAGGAATAACATGTCCTCCTTTGGCAGCTAGGTTGGTTACTAAAGCAAGGCCTGCAGCTACTACTCCATTATTTGGATTCATGATGTGGGTAGCGGCTTGAGCAGTAGCAGTAGTTACTCCATCAATCATTATCCAATAACCATCTTGTCTTTGGAAGGCAAAGCCACCGCATCCGGTTCCAACAGCCAATGCCGGAGCAGCTGTAAAGACTTTTGAGTTGGCATCATAGTTCATGTTAGTTGTGACAACGGCAGCTCCGGAGTTAGCACCGGTAATAACTTTATATTGGTTGTTGTGAGGTAACCCCATGGGGATAGCATAACCACCGCAGCTGGCTCCGGCAGTTATTTGCGCAGATCCGGCAATCATCGTATTTCGGACAGGATCATAGATAGAAGTTGTCAGGGCAGCGTTACCATGCAGAATAGTAAATGTTCCGTCAGTATTAGGAATAGTAAAAGCTCCCTGACCGGATGCAGCTGAAAGTGGTGGACCAAGCGTAAACCTGGATCCAGGTGGGGCATATTGATCATAAATATTAGTAGTAGTAGCACCTCCAATAATTACTAAGAACTTACCATCAGGCCTCTTTATAGCAAAAGAACCGGCTGCAATTGAGGCTGTTGGGACATTGCCGGCACCAGATTGGTCAGTAAAGGTCTGAGTGACGGGATCATAAACTTCCGCAAACTGACCACCGCTTTCCAGGATTAAAAATGTTTTATCATCACGCTCAATTACTGTTGTACCCTGACCAGTTGCGCGGGACAATTTTGGATGAGCGTTTGAAGTCTGTCCCATATAAAATCCACTGGTTCCAACCTGAGTAGTTGGTGTTAAGCGGCCAAAAGGCAGAACTAAGTGATTATTAATAGCCTCCACTCTTTTACCTTCAGCCCTAGTACCAGTTGGACCTGAAGCCTCAGTACCTACCCAGGCAGCACCCATTGAACCGTCAGCAAGAGTGTCACTAAAAGTGACAGTAGAATTGTCACTTAAAGTTGTTAGTAGAAAAGCTGTATCAGTCACCAAGGCTCCCGCTTTAGTCCTGTAAATCTTCCGGGCAGTAGTACCGGAAGGCCCGGTGGGAATAGCAGTTAAAGATACAGTAAGGTTGGTGGTAGCGCAGTTTTGGACAGCTGAGGCAACACTCATCTGGGATTCTGCACCATTGGTTACAAAAGTCACAAACCAGAAATGGTTACCAGCCGTACATGAACCACCAGCAGAAGGTGCGTTTGAGGTCAATGCCGCTGGAACCGTAGGATTAGTTGCTGTATTAACATTTGGCTCAACAAAATCAAAGGCAGAACGTTTTAAAACTGCTGAGTTATCAACACTTAAACCAAAAAGAGTTGGTGTGACATAGTCTAACCTCATGACAGTGGAATTATTGCCGGTCCAGGTACCACGATCATCTGTCAGACGCTTGGGGAAAGGACGGTTAAAGTGGACTGATATTTTGGCACAATTAGCACCTGATACTGTCCTAATTAAATCGCCTGAAGATTTAACTTCTTGCCAAATAGCATTAGCCAAGGGCACAGCGCAACCTCCGGAGTTAACAGCAGTCTTTACATAAAACTGCATAGTTGATAACGCCGTATTGGTTGTGGCATTTCGGTTGGCGCTAAAAATTGCCTCAAGTTGTGCGTTCCAGCGCATTGTTGAATTGGCGTTAATATAGGTGTTAGAAATATCCTCGCTGGTATACCAGGTGGCCGCTGCTGTCACTGTATAGTTCGCGCCAAGCGAGGCATCAGCCACAGTATCAGAAAAAATCACCGTAGTATTATCGTTAATCGTTGTTAACAGTTTTGGTACCCCGGTATCACCTGTTATGGTCCTATAAATTTTTCTTTGTGTAGTGCCAACCGGTCCTACCGGAATAGTTGTTAAAGCCACAGTCCCACTGCCGGCAGTACAAGAAACAATATTAGATTTATTACTCAGTTCTGATTCAACAGAACCTATAAATGTTACATAGTATGAATGGGTACCGGCGGTACAGGAACCACCAGCAGACGGAGCAGCAGCTGTTACTTGTGAAGGAAACGGATCAAACATTGGTAACCCGGTATCAAATTTATTAGTAGTTGTAGTAGTACCGGTAATAATTTGCCACTGACCGTCGTGTCGCAAAATAGAATGAGCACCGGCGGTAATAGCAGTTGGAGCTGTACCGGTATAGGAAGAAAACGTATTCGTATCTTGGTTATAAACAAAAGCAGTAGCGGTGTTGCCTCCGGCTAAGATCAGTTTTTTGAAGTTCTGCAGAGGAATAGCATGTCCTCCGTCACCCATAGCAGCCACATTGGTAACGCCGGTGTTACAGGTCATGGTGTTGGCGACAGGATCATAGATAGCGGCAACAGTTGCTCTTGATAATATGACAAATTTACCATCGCCGCGGCGAAGGGCGACTGAACCTAAGTTGTTTATGCCGCACGTGCCGGCCGCCTGATTACCATCAAGACTTGGCCCAGCAGAAAAAGTGTTTAGATATGGATCGTAAATATTGGTATTAGAAGTTGAACCACCAGCCACAATCAGCGCTTTGCCATCAGGTCTGGGCAAGACTAGCGCTCCTATAGACCAAACTGCGCCACCGGCTGCAGCAGGCCCGGCCACAAAGTTAGCAGAGGCTGGTACCGGATCAAAAATCTGGGTTGCACCTCCGGGAGTACTGGCTCCTACTGTCACTAAGTATTTACCGTCCGGGCGTTTAAAAGCCACTGTTCCTGCCCCAGTCACTGGCGTCGTAATAAGCGGTGGTCCAGCAACGCTGGTAACAGTTCCTACTGGATCTATAAGGCTGGTAGCAGCCACAGTTTGAGAGCCGGCTCCCAAAATGAATACATACTTACCATCAGCTTTAGGCAGAAGCAATGCTCCTGCCCCAAGACCTGTGCCGTTACCAGTTACAACAGTTTGACCAGCTGAAAAAGTATTAGCTACAGAATCATAAATTGCACTCGTTAATACAGCTCCACCGTGAAGAACCACATATTTACCATCAGGACGGCTAATTGACATGGATCCTGCACCGATGTTGACGTTGACTGCCGGCTGACTGGTTGTAGTAATAGTTCCCTGGCCCGAAGTTGGTACTGTTCCCTCACTCATTTCAATTCGATTTTGTCCGGACGTATTGGTAAGACTAGAACCAACGGTGCCGGAAGCAAAATCAGCGGTGGATTCTTTCACAATGGTTGAATCGGTGCCATTGATGGTTAAACCACCTGCATTAGAAACAATAAACTTATCAACCCCGCTTTTTGTTAAATGAATCAAGTTATTAGTTCCTGTAGTATTGTCAGCTGTTCCTGTTGCAAACGAAACACAGGTTGAACAGGCTGCTCCGGCAGAAACATTATTGTCAATTCCATTAAGCATCAGAAGAAATGTTGAACCCGGGGTGGCCTGGGTACCCAATGCCCTTCCAATAACCTGAATGCCGGCAGTTGAAGGATAGGTTGTCCCAAGGCTTTTTGCCCGTCCGGCTGTGGTTGTACCAAGTCCAATATAATCTCCCGCGGTCACAGCATTATCAGCTGTTGCCGTCACCACACCGTTAATAGCAACTCTTACTGCTTGTCCTATTGTTGTAGTATTTAGCGCTACTCCGACAGCGTTATTGAGTGTCGTTGTGTCTGTTGTTACGACCGTGCCTGATGTATCCAGTTTCACAATGAGAGTTGCAGTAGTTCCGCCTGTTCCGGAATTGATCGTGACATTTCTTGACCCATTATTTCCCAGAGTCGTGGCAGCAAAAGTTAAACCATCATTGGCGGCAACAGTAATATCTCCAGATGCGCTGTCAAAAGTGAGTCCCGATGATCCGCCGGAAGAGAGAGTAACCACTCCAGCTCCAGTGTAGGTGGGTGAAGTTACAGATACAAACGTTCCTGCTCCTGCTGCTGTAATAGACCAGTTATCGTCTGTGATAGAAACTCCAGTAGCAGAGGCGTTACCAATAGTGATAGTGTTGGCAACTGCCGCATTGCCTATTTGAATAGTCTTAGCTGTAGCGGCAGTACCTATATTTATCGGCGCTGCTGTAGCATTACCTATATTAATAGTACCTAAAGTTCCACCGGTTCCAACCTCCAAGCCAACATTCCCTGATGTTCCGGAAGTAGTAATAGCTCCGGATTGGATAGTGATTGCACCGGTACTAAGCGTGTTGGTGTTGGAAGCGCCGGAGTTAATGTTCACTGCTCCTGATGTACCAGAGGTGGTAACTGTTCCTGTTGCGATTGTAATTACTCCTGAATTTCCCGATGAACCGGCAGCAGTATTTAATGTCAGGCCGGAGATATTGCCGAAAGTTGTAATGGTTAAGGCATTGGCTGCCCCGGTGTTGGGGCCGGTAATGGTTCTGGCTGTTGAGCCGGAGAAAGTAAGACCGCCACCTAATGTCGTCAGTCCAGAACCAGTCAGGGTGAGGGTTGGATTAGTGGTGGCATTCCCTAAAGCCAGAGAGGTGGCATTGGTATTGCCAATGTTGATAGCTGCCGCCCCGCTCGTATCCAGAGTTAGGGCAGATGTTCCTCCTGACTTGATAGTTAATGCTCCGGAATCAACAATGTTGTTGGTAGTAAAAGTTTGAGAGCCAATGATTGTACCACTGACTAATGATCCAACAGTAGTTAACGATGACAGTGTTGTCACTCCCGAATTAACCAGTGTGCCGCTGGTTGGCAAAGTCACATTGGTTGTACCCGTTGAGGTTAATGTGGTGCCGAAGTTTCCGCTTAGAATAAGGGCGGCAGAAGCATTGTTTGGAATGGTTAGAGTTCCAGCAGTAGAAGTAATGATTAAACCATTGACACTGGTGGCTGTCGCAGCCCCCAAGACTGGAGCAACTAATGTTGGGGATGTTGAAAATACCAGATTAGTGGTTGCAGTTCCGGTTGTTCCGGTTGCAGCATTAAGATAATTTAATTGAGTGCCGGTTGCAGTCATTGAAACAGCTCCTATAGTAAATGGAGTAGGAATAGTTACTGTACCTGTAAAAGTAGGTGAAGCTAAAGGAGCATAAGCAGTACTTGTAAAGGCATTAGTCCCCAAAGTTCCGCCTGCTCCAACATTAAGAGTTGATCCGTCTGTTCCTGCCAAAGTAAGAGTATTTGAAACGGTGAAAGTCTTGCCTGCAGCAAGTGTTAAAACACCAGTTCCTGTGGTAATGGTGTTGCCGTTAACCGTCGCAAAAGTGGCGGCTCCTGCTTTTGATATATTCCAGAGATTAGATGTTCCTGATATGTCCTTACCTGTTCCGGAGTTTGAGATAGCCAGAACATCTCCTGTGGCTCCGGCAGCAGATTGGGTTAACCCTAAGACTGAACCTGTGTCAGTACCGGTCCCTGTGATTGCAGAAGTGAATTGGACAAAGTTGGCAGTATCATTTAGAGAACCTACTGAGTTAGTTACCACTGTACGGTTGGCAAATATGTCAGCTAAAGCATCAGCTGCAGTTAAGGTACCTGACCGGTTGAACTGGGCATCATTAATAGAAGTTGTACCATCTAAGGTATGGACAAGGATCCCGGTACCATTGGGATTAAGTGTCAATGCTCCATTTGCGCCTGTTGCAATAGTTAAGGCTCCTGAGTCTACGATATTGTTAGTAGTAAAGGTTTGAGAACCCAAGACAGTACCTGTGATAAATGTACCAACACCAGCATTTGTGATTCTAGTGACAGCGTTTAAGGTTAAGTCTCCGGCAGTGATGGCCACATTACCGGTGGCTGAAGTTATCCCCGTTGCGCCCGTTATGGCACCGGCACCAGTAATATCAATGCTGGCTGAATTTAAGATGTTGGCCAAAGTTCCAGTAATTAAGATTCCGTCTGTAATGGTTCCTGCTGTTTCTGCAATTTGAATTGCATTAGTCATTGTTCCTACACCAGTTTGTTCTAGTAATAAACCGTTTGTTAGAGTACCAGAGGCAATAGAATTAAATATACGTTGGGCAGAAACTCCGGCCGTATCCTGATTCTCTAAAGTAAGTGAGGTTGGAGTGGCTACTTCACCTAAAGTAAAGGCTATGTTTCTAGCGGTAGTGGTTAAAACAGTGTTTCCCGATGAAGCGTCATATGCTTGCTGTAATGTAGAGCCTCCTCCACCACAACCTACACAAGAAGCGACTGTTAATGCACCTGCCTTACTGACTTTCCAGGTTGATCCTGTCCCCACAATATCATTTAAATTTGTGCCGGTTGCATTGGAAAGGTTAAACTGTAGACCGGTTTGGTCAAATGCGCCAGTGCCAGAAAGAGTAATAGCTTGGCCAACAATCGCGGCGCCAATTGCAGTGGAATCAGTCACACCTAAAACTGTTCCTGAAGTCTGAGTTGAAGTAATAGTTTGGGCAGAGACAGCAGTATTGGTTAACAAAGTTCCAGTCGTGGGCAGAGTGACATTAGTTGATCCAGTAGTAGTTAGTGTTAATGGGTTTAATCCAGAAGTAGTAAAGGCATCGGCAAAAGAGATAGTTTTGGTATTGGGGATTGTCAACGTTCCTGTCGTATCGGTAACCGTTAGGCCCGCGACTTTAAGAGCGTTGAAGGCATACGGTACTGCGGTGAAGCGGACAAGAGGCGTCATCTGCCCATCGCTGTTAAAGTTAGTGCCAAGATAAATATTGTCGGTATTAAAGTCCACTGACCCTGGAAGAGTGGTAGTATCTCCAAGCTGGGTTCTGAAAATCCCGTCAGTAACGGTGAGAGTTTTTGATTCGCGCCAAACTGCATCGTTATTAGCCCCTGCCGTACAAGCAGTTGTAGGACTCGCTACGGTGTAAATACAAAAAAGAAAAGAATAATCGCCGTTTGTTACATTGGTACCATTGGTATTGACCACCTTCCCCTGAAAATTTATTTGCTTTAAGATTCCGGTTGCTGCCAGAGCTTGGGTAGGAAAGCTTAACAGGAGTAGAAGTAATAAAGTAAAAATCAATTTTGGGCAGGCATTCTTCATAAATTTAACTCCTCACATAAATGATGTCAGCAAACGTGCTGTCTGCTGCGGAAAAAGTAAGAATAAAATAGTCAGGATAGTCAGTAATAAAAGCAGAATCTTTACAACAAGTGGACCCACTTTTTTTAAACGATTAGTTTTTGGGGTACTTACTTTGATTCCGAACTTCACCTTTTTTAGTTCTTCCAAATCGAAGCAACGAATTTTGCCGCCGGGTCGAGTAGAGTGTAAAATACCCAGTTTGTCCCAGCGGCGTACCGTATCGATAGATACTTTTAAAAATTCTGCTGCCTCGCCAATTGGTATAAGCTTTTGCATAGGTAATTACCTAGGTAAATTATCTTATCTTAATCACATCATATTTTTAATTACTTGTCAATAGGGTCTTTCAGCCTTATTTTCTTGACAACTTGATAAGATTATGATAAGTTTAATTGTATGGCAGATTTATCGTATAATCTTTCTTCTTCCTTAGTAGAGTCTTTGCAAAGAATTGAAAACTTGCGTCAGAAGATTCTTCTGACGCCTTTATCCCTAAAGGTAGAATTGAGGCTCCGCTTTGAAGCAATGATTAACAGAGTTTACTGGTCGCTCACTCTGTCTGATAATCCCTTGACTAAAGCAGAAATGGTTAAGTTATTAACCTCCGATCAAAGCAAAAAAAGCTTAACCCAAGACCAGCAAGAGGTACTAAATTATAAAAAAGCGCTTGATTATATTTCCCAAAATTGGCTAGTTTCTCCCGATCGTGTTACTCCTAAAGTTGTTACCACTCTTCATGGTCTTGCCTGTTCCGGACGACTGCGGGGATCGGAGGCAGAACTAAAACAAGTTTTAGATTATCTTCAAGCAAGTTCTGAAAATCCGGTTGTCCAGGCAGGAGTAGCCCAGATTACCGCTGGCAATGACTGTACTGCCCGTCTTTTGGCTTTGCTTTTTCTTTATAAGGCTGGCTTCGATTTCCGGGGACTGCTGGTTTTGGAAGAATACTTTCGCCGTGATCTCGTCTCTTTTCAACAGAAGACTAACTTAACCTTGTGGTTAGAGTACTTTGCCAAAGGGGTTGCTACCCAACTGGAAAAGGCTCTGGAAGATATAGCTTTAAGCCGTTCCAAAACAGACCTGCCAGCTTCTTTTTGGAATCTCAAGGATCGTCAAAAAGAAATTTTAACCATTATGGGTCAACCAGGGATCACAATCACCAATAAAAAAGTGCAAAAACAATTTAGGGTTTCTCAAATTACTGCCTCACGGGATTTATCCCGCTTAGCACAGTTGGGACTTATTTTTGCCCGTGGCAAAGGCCGGTCAATATACTATACTAAAGTATAGTATGAAAACTCAAAACTATTGGATTATTGGATTATTTGTTTATTTGTTTATTGGTAGTATTCTGGCCGACACGGCCAGCGCCGGTCCCATCAGCACCAATTATGAACTCAAAGACTATACTTTTGGCGGCGGGGGTACAGCAAAATCTGATTCAACTAACTTTTCTATTTTCGGAGTAGCCAGTGAAATAGAAACTGGTCAACTAACTTCAACCAATTTTAAAGCCGGAGGGGGTCTTATCTATACCATGCAGGCCAATGTTCCGCCAGCCCCAACTTTGTCCAATCCGGCTACTAATTATGACCGGCTTAAATTCATTATCCAAAGCGGTGGTAACCCCACTGATGCATTATTTGCCATAGCCATCTCGGATGATAATTTTATTACCACCAAATATATTCAAAATGATAATACTGTTGGTACTGTCTTGGGGCTTGAGGATTGGCAAACTTATACTAATTGGGGAGGGGCAAGCGGTGAATTTGTCAGAACCCTCTCTGCTAACATTACCTATAAAATAAAAGTTAAAGCTAAAAGGGGCAACTTTACTGAAAGTGGGTATGGACCTGAATCTGCTGCTGTTGCTGCCTCAAACCCATCGCTCACCTTCGGCATTTCTTCCGCTGCTTTGACTTTTAATAACTTAAACTCTGGTAATTCCTATACCGACAGCACCAAAACAACAGTTTTAACTACCTCTACCAATGCTTATAACGGTTACACTATTTATGGCAGGAATACTGGACTTTTGACTTTTGGGTCAGAGACTATTCTTGCCTTTGCAAGTCCCAATTCAGCGCCTACCGTCTGGTCTGGCACTGGTTTTGGTTATACCACTGATGATAATAATCTGGCAGGGGGAACAGCAGACCGGTTTACCAATGGTGGACCAAAACATGCCGGTTTTACCACTTCAGCTCCGGGAGACCCGGTGGCTGATCATACAGCCGTGATTGAGGATCCGACTATCACTAATCAGCAGTTTACCATTACCTATCGTGTCAGCGGAGATTCAAGCACCAAGGCTGGTGCCTATACCAATACAGTAATTTATGTTGTGGTCCCAGTGTATTGATAGCATCAAACTATTAAAGATATGATCAAACTACTAATTATTATATCAATTTTAACTTTATTAAACTTTTCCTTTCCCATCCTGGTGAGCGCCCAAGAGATGATCCGTGTTTCTCCGGTTATCCTGAAGGTAAAGTTAGAGCCGGGAACAACCCAAAATTATCAAATTAAAGTGGAGAATTTGCTAGATACCCCCTTACCGCTTAAAGCTTCTATTGAAGGATTTGATGCGTCTGATGAAGAATATGGTGTCAGAGTTACAGATCAACCAACAACCTCTCCTCTAATGGATTGGATTAGCCTGGATGAGAAAGATGCTATCTTACCTGCCAAAACAGAGCGGGATTTCAATATCAAAATCGCAGTTCCCGATAAAGTACCAATAGGAGGTTATTATGCCATGATCTTTTTTACGCCAATGTTTCCTGGGGTTCCAGTCAATTCTAAAATCGGAGTTTTGGCTTTGGCTAATATCGGAGTTTTGGTGCAAAAAAACCAGGCTGACATTGTTACTTTCAACTTTGATAAAGCGCTTTATAAAAAAGGCCCGATCCAAACAACTATCAGAGTTAAAAATACTTCTTTAAACTATTTTACAGCTAAACCCACTTTAACTATTAAACCATTATTTGGTGTTGAGAAAACTTTTGAGCTTGAGGAAAAAACTATTTTACCGGGCAAAATCAGGCGTTGGGAAAGAGCCTTTGATCTGGGAAATCTTTACGGCGGGATTTATACTGCTACACTTTCAGTTTCTTTAGAAAACGGAGACTACATCTATTCCACTACTCGCTTTTATGGTTTTCCAGCTACCAAAACATTAGTGGTAGTTTTAATCGCGGCAATCGCCGTATATAGCCTAGTGTTTAGAAAAAGAGTTATTAAGGCCTTGCACGAACTTATCAAAGGATGAAACTAATTTTGTTTTTTACCATATTCTTTCCCTCTGCAATTTTTGCCGCCGGTGACGGGTTTAGCCTAAATATTGAACCAATCGATCATACTGTGTTAACAATCCCGGGGCAAGTTAACCGCGCCACTACCAATCTTATTACCTCAAATTCCTCCAAAATGACCGTTTATCCTCTGGCTTTTGACTGGGACAAGCAGAAAAATGAGTTCTACTACTCCCAGGCCTGGATGAGTTTCCCAAAAAATAAATTTGTTATCGATAGTACCAATGATAGTTACCCCGTTAATTGGTCGGTAACTGCGCCAAGGGATACTCGTAGCGGTGAATATTATAAGGTAGTGGCATTTTCTAGCCAACTTTTTACCGCCGAAGAAAGTGATAATCCGCCAATCATTATTGGCACGCCTCTTTTTGTTCAGGTAGCCACTGGAGCTTCCATAGGGCCGCAGCTTTTTTCGGAAATTAAATTAGAAAATTTTAGTTCTTTTTTCAATCCCTTAACAGGTGCGCAAGATTTCCGGTTTAAAGTTAAAAACGAAGGGAATATTACTGCTCAACCAACAGGATATATAACTATTAAAAACAGTGGAGGCCAGGTCATGGGAACCTTAGAATTTAACGAACAGAATCTATCTATCCTACCAGATAATACTCAAGGTTTTGAAGTTAAGTTTAGGTCTGTTAAACCCTTAGTGGGTCAATTTAAGGCAGAGCTGTGGCTTGGCTATAAAAATTCTCTAAAAGAAGTTGCTCCGGTCATTGTCTATCCTGTCACTTTTTTCTATATTTCCCCTGATCTGCTTTTAGCTGCGTTAATTATTATCTTGACATTCATTTTAATAAAGAAGGTTTTGACGATACGGATTAGCTACTTTTTAATCTTGATTGTCCTGATACCAATGGCTTTATACTTTTATAGAGTTATTCAAACAAATAACCGGCTCTTAGGCGTTAAAAAAGAGCTAATGGTAACAGCCACGGTTAGAGAAGCAATTGGATTAAAAGTGACACGCCGCAACGGACGGATGGTGATAAGGTATACCGGTAATTCTCCAAAACAGGGCTGGAAATTATACTCTTTGAGGGGTTCTCAGGGTAAATTTTTAGCAAGCTCTAATGACACTCGTTTAGAAACTAAAGAAATCGTTTTAAGCAAAACCGATAGCAGATTTCCAATTCTTCTACTCGCGGGCGGTTTCTAAGGCTCAACAACAACTTCTAGAGAGGATTTTGTATTGAGTCTATTGGTCACTTTGTAAGTACCTTCTTTGAGTAGCGTCAGCTGCAGTCTTTCACTTTCCCCATAACCTCTGACTGTATTTAGATCAGGATTATCAGACACCAGCCACATCAATTTTTCTTTGCTTTGATTGGTAATGGCAATGTAATTACCTTTTTTAATATAAACGGTACTTGGTTTAAACTTTTTACCATCATAGTCTATGTATGTAATAAACTCATCATTACTTGCTTGACCGAGGACGTTTTGCTTGAGTAAACTGACGGGCTGAACTTGGGTGCTTGTCATAAACCAGTGCAGGGCAAATCCCAAACTGAATGTGAAGATAAGAAGAAGCAGTAACCTTAAGTGTCTCACAACTTCATTGTATCACTTTCCAACCAGGACTTTGATTGCCTTACTAAGTCTTTTCCTGGAGATATAAAGAGCAAACAGAAGCAAAAGCAGCGCCGCCGCTATTCGGACCGGAAAGACAAAAAAGGTGGTGGTGGCTGTTAATGATTCATTTTGGCTTCCGAAATTGAGTACTGCTTGGGCTTTGTAGGGTCCGAAAAGCCACTTTTCGCCGTAGCTTACTGTTACTATTCGGGAAGCCCCCGGCAATATATTTGTCTCGCCCCTGACAACAATATCTTTAACAACTCTGCCGAAAACATCTGTGATATTAATGAGTCCAAAGGGTTTGATATGGACATTGCCCAAGTTTGTAAACTTAAGCGCAAAAGAGACTGGTCCAAACTCCAAAAAGGCAGGGGCGCTAAACTGGGCTATTTGTAACTGTTCACTGACCGGACCCGAAATCCTGATTAAAAAAAGTGAAGCCAGTTCTTGAGCCACAGCTGCTGTACCCGGGGCTGCTCCACCTCCTCCAATTGAGAAAACAAAGGAACCGTAATGTCCTCCGGCTGCCTCTTTTGGCACGCTGATTTTTGCCACTACCTCTTTTGCCTCACCGGGCCTTAGAGGAAAAGTGTCTGATTCAAGAACAGCCCAGGAAGTTAAAGACTGCGGACCTTTCTCGATTAAAGCCACTTGGCCTTCCTCGCCGGTAGCAGTGAAATCCTCAATCCTGACTTTAATATTTATACTGTCAGCGTTCTTATTTCTGACCTTTGCCTTGACAAAAATAGTTTGGCCAGGGTCTGCTTGAAGTTCCTGGGAAGGAGGAGAAACCTCAAGCGATTGAGAAGAGATGGTATTTTGGGCAGAGGTGAAGTTAAGAAAGACAGAAAATAAGAGAATAATTGCTATAACAAAGGCGGTTACCGGAAGGAATGTGCGTATACCATGTCTCATTCTTAATAGGTTGGCGTAGCAACTAAGATCACTGTGCCTGTGTAAGAGCCGGGAGGCTGAAACTCATTAATTTCTGCTTCCCAACCAACACGGGTGACTTGGGCTAAAACACCTGTGGCACTGTAAGCTGCTTGTTCGGCAGAGCTGTTGACTCCTGCCCATTTCAGGCCGCCGGCTGAAGTGAAACGGTCAACGGTGCCGGATTCCAGGGTTGCATCGTTGGTAGTGTAACCAAAGAGTGCGGTATTGACATTGGCAGCCGTGCCAGCCGGTGAGGGCCAGACAGTTGGCGAAGCGTTGGTGCCGGTCCACTTATCAAAGTTGTTGGCAGCATCGGCAAGGGGTGGATCTGCCAAAGCTTTTACCGTCACCTGATAGCCGACGAGAGCATTGGTCGTCACCGTTAAATCATGAGCAGCAATCTTGGCCGTACCATCAACCAGTGTGGCAAAAGGAATAGTGGCGGCCGTGGCGGTGATGTTGGTCGTTGCGCCATTGACCGTGCCACCTGAGCTTACTCCCGCTATGGTAAAAGTAAAGGTTGGGTCAACCGAAGCAGTCACCGCAATAGAAGTCGAGGTCAAAATGGCAAAGGCCACGGATGTCGGACCGTCAATTGTAGCAGGGGCAGAAGTTTTTGTCGTGATTCTGACAAAATAGGTCGTATCGGCACCCGTTGGATTGGTAAGAGTAGTATAAAGGGCGGAGATGGCTGTTCCCGAGGTAATTGAAGCAGGAGTGGTAACGGTCAGAGTAATGGTACCATTGGTACCAAAGGCTGAGGTGCTTGCCGAAAGTCCGGTAACAGTACTCTGAACACCAGCGGTAGTTACCAGTCCCGTCGGGGTCGTACACGTGCCGGAAGCAGTAGTACAGTACAGAAATTCAACGATACCAATGGTTCCAGTCACCGCAGTCGTGAAGGCAAAGGTGTTCGATACTCCTGTTATGCCTGCTCGAGAGTCCGTAATCGTGACCTTTGAAGAAGTTAAACTACCCGCCTGAACCTTGGCTACGAAGAATGGGGAAAAAAGAAAATTCAATAAGGCTACAATCAAAAATATAGCCAGAGTTGACTTAAAAAATCTCTTGGGCAGAAAAACTCTCATAATTACATTATTAATTATAGTAAGCAGGTTCCCCCACGTCAATAGATAATATGACGCAAAGCGAATGACTAAGCAAAATCATTCCCTCGCCCGGGTATATCCCGCTTTGATTGCGTAATCTTCACCACATAGCCAGCGGTCGCCTTTGTCCAGATTAACTACAACTTGGTTGTAATGCCGGAAAGTAGGGAGATGATAATATCTTTTGCCATGAATGTCATAATTGCCCTTAATATCGCATGGACCACAAGTTTTCCACATGCCAATATTTTGGTCATGGGCGAGAGCCGCAGCGGCAATAAACTCTTTTTGATATTTTGTATTTTGGTTATCCTGAAAATATTCGCCAGTCCCCATTTCCAGGAGTTTTTTATTTACCAAGGTATTATTTACAAAAACATAACCCAAGGTTCTGCCAAATTGATCCAAGTTGTCAGTATCAGTTTCCAAAATAATGTCTTTATTTAGTAACAAATCACTGGTTAATTTTGTGGCTTCAAAAGCAAAGCAATTGCCAATTTCGGGCGTGTCAATGCCGATCAAGCGGACATGTCTTTTGTCAGAAAGAACGACCGTGTCACCGTCAATTATTCTTATAACTTTGAGATTATTTTGGCTGACAGTAATTCCCAAAACTATCCCAAGCAACCCAAGTAATTTAACAAATTTCTTCATAAACTAATGATATATCATTGAGACGTGAGTTACACAATTTTTTGCGTATATATCTTGTTTTTGTATACAAATTTAAATTTCTCGGTATCTTTTTTGATCCAAGACAATTCTTTCTTTGTCTTAAATTCAGAAATCTTTACATAACAATGCCCACGGATTTTCGACTTTCCGTTTTTCTTATCGAAATATATTTCAGCCAATTTTCCATTGATTTTTGCAAAACACCACATCGTTTTATTATACAACCATAAAAAAGACCCTTTCAGGTCTAAACCCCCCTATGACTGGTATATAACCAATCGATATTGTGCATTATAGCAGGGGGCTTGTAGCAAGTCAAGGATTAATTGTAGAATCAAAAAATGACCAAAATTCAACTCGAAGAAAAATTAAAATATTTGCAGCAAAAGCTCAAAGAAAACGAAGCCTTTATGGAGATTATTACCCAGAGGCGGATTGATGCTGATATGGGTGATGACTACCGTGAGAACGAGCCGGCAAAGCTGGTCATGGAACGTCACGATGTCTGGTGGGTACAAAGGAATGATCTGATACAAGAAATAGGGAATCTTAAAAAGGAGATTATAAAAATGAAGAAATAACTCACCCCCCGGCCCCTCTCTTAAATTAAGAGAGGGGAGCCGTCAGGCGGGGTGAGTTATAATATCCCTTATGAAATCACCCCAAGGTTGGAATCCTGTCGCTGATTGGTATGACGGTTGGGTGGGGGACAAGGGCAGTATCCACCACACAAGGCTCGCTATTCCTGCGGTCATGGAATTGCTGGCAGTGAGATCTGGAGAAAAGATTTTAGACATAGGTTGCGGTCAGGGTGTATTGGCACAATATATAGTATCTGCACAAGCTTTGTATACAGGTATTGATGTCAGTGAAAGGCTCATAAAAATTGCCAAAAATAGAAAAATTAATAATACCAGTTTTTTGGTTGGGGATGCCCGCCGTCTAAATTTATCTGGTTATGATGCCGCAGTAATGATGTTGTCTATCCAAGACATTGATCCCTTGGAAGATGTAATAAAGGCTGTGGCCAAGGCCATAAAAGTTGGAGGACGACTAATTATTTTTATGAATCATCCGGCATTTCGGATTCCCAGGCAGAGTGGCTGGGGTTGGGATGAGGGACGAAAACTCCAATACCGGCGTATCGACCGCTATTTGACACCTCTAGCTGTCCCCATGAAAGCATATTCGAAAGGTACAAGTGGTGTCACCGTGAGTTTTCACCGGCCATTACAAAACTATGTGAATACATTAAATGACCATGGTTTTGTGATTGACAGAATGCTGGAAATACCGACTTACAAAGTGAGCCAGCCGGGTCCAAACGCTAAGGCCGAAAACCTGTCCTTCCGCGAAATCCCCCAGTTTTTAGCAATCAGAGCCATTAAATTAAAGTAAAAGTGAGGTACTGGGAGTCTTAGGTTATAATTGAGCAATGGATAAAAGAATTGTTTTATTGCATGGTTGGGGAGGGAGTCCGGAAAAATTGGAACCATTAAAAGAGGAATTGGAAAAGAAAGGGTGGAAGACCAGAAATTTAAGGTTTCCAGGCTTGACATTACCCGCACCCAAGGAAGTTTGGGGGGTGCAAGAATATGCAGATTATATTGAGGGACAAGTGCCAAAGCTGTGGAAGGATTACGGATATATTGTATTTGGACATTCGTTTGGAGGACGGGTAGCAACAAAAATGGCTTTAGGTAAATCTCAAGGTTTGAAGGGAATAGTGCTGTGTGCTCTCGGAGGTATATCTAGGGTAAATCCCGTAAAGAGAATATTTTTTTGGGCGATGGCTAAAGTTGGCAAAGTATTAATGGTATATTTACCCTGGGCCTTCGCTTACCGGCACATATTGTATAGGTTGGCAAGACAACATGATTATGAAAAAGCAGAAGGAATAATGAAAGATGTGTTTAGAAAAGTGGTGGGGGAAATATTAATGCCGCAGTTACCTGGAGTTCAAATACCTGTGTTAATCTTGTGGGACAAGATGGACAGAGTGGTATCATACCGCGACGGACAGAAAGCCAAAATGTTAATTAAGAAAGCAAAAATGGTGTTATTTAAAAACATGGGAGGTCACAAATTGCCGTATTTTCATCCCAAAGAAGTGGCCCAGGAGGTAGAGAAATGGTGGCAACATTTAAATTAGGAATTTGGTTAGTTGGATTGTTAATCGCAATATTGACAGCTTGGCGGCATACATATTGGTGGCAAGTAAAGGAATATCGATGGGATAGAATGTGGAGTTGGATCCGATTTAATCAGGGATGGAAAGAACTATTAGGGAAATGGGAATGGCGTCAACCGGATTACACTCAGCGGGCAAAAAGAATGTTAGGAACAGCCATATTATTAACAGGTGTGGTTGGGGGAATGAATGCGGGGTGGATAAGTATAGTTTTCATGCCGGTAGCAGCAGCAGTGGGAGTAATATTAGGAATATGGTGGACGAAATCAACAGTGAATAGGGTTACAGTTAGAGACGTAATAGAAGCGAAAAAGATAATAGAAAAGTTTAATCCTAAAGTAGTAGCAATAACCGGCAGTTTTGGAAAAAGTAGATCTAAGGAACTTGTAGCGGACATTCTGGAACAGAAATGGCAAGTAGTAAAGACCATAGGGACAGAAAATACATTATTGGGCATAGCCAGAAGATTATTGGCGGATTTGAAGCCGGGAGTGGAAGTAGTAGTGGTGGAAATGGGAGCGTACAAACGGGGAGAAATTGCCCAAATTTGTCAAATGGTGCAGCCGGATGTAGCCTGGATAACTGGAATTGGCTCTCAACATATAGATTTATTTGGGGGTATGGAAAATTTAAAAAGGGCGAAGTTTGAAATAGTAGAAGGGCTAAAACCAGAAGGAGTGGCGGTATTTAATAAAAAGGCTGGGGAAGAAGATTTGATCAAATGGGCAAGGAAGATGAACATAAAATCGGTAATATACGGAGCTTCTGGCAGGGTTGGTAATGAAAAAGGGGCTATTGAGATTGCAAAGTTAATGGGACTTTCCCAAAGGGAGATCAAAGTGGGTCTGGAAAAATTTAAAGCAGCCAACAAGTGGCCTGTTTTGAAGGAGTCAAGGAATGGAATAATAATTATGGATGAGTCATATAATTCGAACCAACAAGGTTTTGTGACAGCAGTTGATTATTTAAAATTAAATTTTTCGGGCAAAAAATATGTAGTGACACCGGGAATTATCGAACTGGGTAATAAAACAAAAAAGGTGCATAGTGAGATAGGAAAGAAATTGGTAGGACTAGATGGAGTATGGGTGACAAGCGACTGGGCAAGGCAAGATCTTGGCGGCCGGGGTGATATAAAAGAAATGGGTAAAATTCTAAAAACCGGTGATGTATTGTTGGTTGAAGGCAGAATTCCAACTAAAGTTAAAAAAATGATATTTGATCTATGAACAGACCGGTAAATATTGGTTTATCTCCAAACCTAGAATGGGATGACGTTCAGTTAGCCATGAAAGTCTTGTTGACAGATGGAGATAAAAACTTCAAACAAAAATTAGTCGATTGGTTTGAGAGTTATTTCCCAGGATTTACTGCCGTTCTGTTTAACAGTGGCAGATCGGCCGAATGGGCGATTATTAAAGCTTTGGACTTATCTTCAGAGAATGAAGTGTTGGTGCAGGATTTTACTTGTATAGCAGTTCCTAATAGCGTGCATTGGGCTGGTGTAAAAACAATCGATGTAAAAATAAAACCAGGAACTTACAACACGGATCCAAGCGACTTGGAAAATAAGATTACTAAAAATAGCAAAGCGGTGATTGTCCAGCATACTTTTGGTCAGACCGCCGATTTATTAAAAATATCTGCTATTTGCAAAAGGCACAAATTAATCTTGATCGAAGATTGTGCCCATGCTCTGGGAGCCACTTATGCTAATAAGTTATTAGGAACTTTTGGTGATATTGCATTTTTTAGCTTGGGTAGAGATAAAGTAGTGAGTAGCGTCTTTGGGGGAGTGGCAATAACCAAAAACAAAAAAATTGCTGAAAAATTAAAAGAGATAGAGAAGAATTTGCCGGAAAATAGTAGGGGTTGGGTAACCCAACAGTTATTACATCCGATTCTAACTTGGATGTTTTTACCAGTCTATAATGTGGGATTTGGAAAAGTGGGGCTCTGGGTGTCACAAAAGTTGGGTTTATTATCAAAGGCGGTATATGAGGAAGAAAAAAGAGGGCTAAAACCGAGTTATTTCCCGGCTAAATATTCTGCTAAATTAGCAGTGTTGGGATTAAACCAGTTGAAAAAACTTCGGAGATTTAATACACACCGCAAAAAGATAGCCCAGATATATTTTAAAGAGTTGGCAGAGACGGAGTTGATTTTACCCCCCAGGGAAGATGGTGATATATACTTACGTTTTACCGTAACTCATCCAAACGCCCGTGAACTGTATTTGCGGGCAAAGCTGGAGAAGAAATGGGTGTTGGGTGATTGGTATAAAATGCCAAACATGCCGATTTTAAACTTGCCTACTTATCCAAGTTTTTCCGAAAAGCAAGCCTATGAGTTATCAGAACAAATAAAAATATGGTTAAAACCCAAGAAATAACGGATAAAAATAAATGGGAAAGTTTTGTGCTGGAACGATCAGAGGCTAATTTTTTGCAAAGTTGGAATTGGGGTGAATTTCACAAAAATTTAGGGCACCAAATAAGTCGGATTGGTTTTTATGATCAGGATCGTTTGGTGGGAGTAATGCTTGCCATTGTAGAAAAAGCAAAAAGAGGGATTTATTTAACTGTGCCAGGCGGACCACTGATCGATTGGCAAAATACCAAAATAGTCAAGGAATTTAAATCTTTAATTATCCAATTAGCCAATAAATATAATTGCGCTTTTGTGAGGGTGAGACCTCAGATTTTGGAAACACCTGAGAATTCAAAATTATTTTTAGACTTAGGGTTTAGGAGTGCGCCAATGCATTTACATGCCGAGCTGACACGTCAACTGGATGTAACTAATCCTGAAGACGAATTGTTAACAGGTATGCGAAAAGCGACTAGATATGAAATAAAACAAGCTCTAAAAAGTGATATTAAAATCACGACCAGTACTAATCCTCAAGACATGCAGGATTTTTATGATTTACAAATGCAGACTGCCGCTCGGCAAGGATTTATTCCCTTTAGCAAAAAGTTTTTAGAAGAACAATTCAAGGTCTTTGTTGCGGACAAACAATGTATATTATACACAGCTTGGCTGGAAAAAATAAAGCTTGCTCAAGCCATGGTGATTTATTATGGAAACGAAGCCGATTATCACTATGGAGCCTCTTCTCAAGAGGGGCGAAAATATCCAGGGGCCTATTTAATTCAATGGGAGGCAATAAAAGAAGCCAAGAGAAGGGGAATGAAAAGATATAATTTTTGGGGAGTGGCGCCAGAGGGAGAAAAATCGCACCGTTTTTATGGAGTATCGCTTTTCAAGCGTGGTTTTGGCGGACAAGATGTAGCATATTTACACGCGAGAGATTTGGTCATCGATTGGCCAAAATATGCCATCAATTGGTTGGTCGAGATTTTGAGAAAGAAGATAAGAAATGTTTAGATCAGTCTTGAGTCTAGTTTTGTGATATCTCCGCTTTCATCTATAAATATTGTTTCAGTTACTGGGTATCCACCATCTTCTTTTCCCCGGCGGTAAGTAATCTTTCCTTGTATTTTTTCTAATGTTCCGTTTGGTAGAAATCGCGTTTGAGTTGCCTTGCCGTCTTCTGTCATGGCAGTAACTCTGTCTAGGTAAAGGTTATTTCTCCATACAGCCACGACTGAAGTCAATGACCTAAGAGTTTGTTCTAATTCTAATGTTTTCTGAAATGACATATTATTTTTGAGTGAATTGATCAAATTGACGCATAACATTTTTAGTTATTGATCCAACATTTCCATCCCCAACGGGCTGTCCATCGATTTTGGTAATGGGCATAATCTGTTTATTGCTAGCTGCTAAAAAGACTTCGTCTGCTGATCTTAGATCAGAAACAGTTACGGAAGACTCGGTTATTGGCAAGTCTAAGTTTTCCAGGAGGAATTTTCTGGTGATGCCGGGGAGAATATCTGAGTCGGGAGTAAGAATCCTTCCGTTTTTAACAATAAAAACGTTTGAGGTGGCTCCCTCATAAAGTTGACCGTCTGAGTAGTAAACGACCTCGATCGCCCCTTGGCTTCTTGCAATTTGAGTTTGTTTTACTGCCTCAATGTAATTTGTGCTTTTTGCTCCTGGGATATAGCGGGTGAATTTATGGGTGATTATAGCGGCGCCGTTCTCATAAAGCTCTGCTGAGTATGGCTGATGGGGTTCGATGTATAGAATTCTATTGGGAACTTTAGCTGGGGTAATTGAATCTGGTCCTGAACCTCCTGTAATCACGTATCTAATTGCTTTTTCTATTGGGGTATTGTTGGCCTCTAGTACTTGCTGGACTTCGTTTGAGAGGAGGGCGTTGGTCCAGGGGAAAGTTAAGCCTACTAAGGTGGAAGAGGTTCGGAGTCTGTCAAGTTGATGGTCGAGGTTAAGGGAGCGATGATGGGGGTACGTAATCCAGAAATCGAAAACGGCTAGTCCTCTAAGAACGGCTATATCAGTTACTGGAATAGTTGCTTGTGACTTGCGTACAAGGTGACCATTAATGCTGTAAATGGGTTCTGTTTCTGCGATAATTGCCATAAGTGAGGCAGTAGGATTATTATATACTAATATATACTAAGGTGTCAACTGATTAGAGGATTTGCCGACTAAGAAGAATCTGCCTTCTTCTTCTATGATTTTGCCTATTGTAAACTGGCCGCTATTCTCTCCAATTAGTCTGGAAAATAGACGATCTGTTCTACTTCTGATTTGAAGAGCGTGGACTTGGTTATCTGCTTTATTTTGAAGCACTGTCCAGTCTGCAGGAATTTCTATGAGGATGTCTCCTTGTGGTGGGTTTGGATTTTCCCATGCGGGAGATCGAAAGTAAGTTGGCTCGACAACTTTTGAGAATGTATATTTTGTCTTTTCAACAATTTGAGGATTACTTGCCCATTCTATAGTAAGTCTTGAGGCGGGAGTCTTGTTTAAATCGTTGGTAAAGTTATAATGACTTCTGGCAAATTTTGTGGATATGGCTCCCAATGTGTTGAAATTAAGGTAGGCATTTGGTCTCTGAAGTGGGTCAACGGTCCAGTGGATTGATGAGACTCCTTCTTGAAAAGCCTCTTTTTGCTGTTGAAGTTTGAGCAGCTTGGCAATTCCTCCTTTTCGGTACTCTGGAGCAACTGCTATGATTTGAGATTCGAGCCAGAAATTTCCGTTTCTCTGCCCCCAAAATCCTAATAAGAATCCAATGACTTCCCCATCTATTCTTGCAATAAGTTTAGTTGCAGCAGGGCTATCTGGGTGGTAAACGTACCAAGGATAGGCGTCGGTGGTTCCCCATATCAAATTTTGGATTCTTTCAGCGGCATGCGCTTGACTTGAAGAAGGATGAGATATGGTAACTTGATCAATCTGTGTGATGAAAGTCTCTGAAAAATTGGAACTTGTGAGAGGTGTGAAAGGGATGATGAATTCGGCCCATGGAAAGTCAACAATTGGTTGGTGGGGAAGGTTCGCCATAGACAGGAGACGGACCCCCTTCTTACCGCCTTTAAATTGGGGTAAAGCGATTGTGGAACCATATACTCTTCCTCCTATTTTTGGTACAACGGTTTCTAGAAAATGGGCAGGAAGAAGGGAGGTACTTTCTGGGGAGGTGGCTGGGTCGAAGATGGCGTGAAGATGTTCCCCTGTTCTGGCCCAGAATTGGTTGCCGTAATCAAAGTGCCACCACTCTTCCCAGTAGTTGGTAAATCCGGCTGCTGTCATAACTTGAAGGAGAAGAAGACGATGGTTGTTGATGTTCTGGCCTTTGGGGTCAGTAGCTTGGGAAAAGTAATCTGTGGCGGCTTCTTGTCCAAAGTGGTCGAATTCTGTCCCCATGTCCAAAGGAACGCCAGAGTCGTCGCAGATGGTGAGATCGATGGCTCCTCCAGTTAAATGTGGTGATGGCTTGGT
>Ga0082335_1000332_pt1 | contig 121772 bp, 124 predicted proteins | sample Subgrocontami58m_FD_72375 | JGI IMG/M metagenome (GOLD analysis project Ga0082335, IMG submission 72375) | Subsurface groundwater microbial communities from S. Glens Falls, New York, USA - GMW37 contaminated, 5.8 m (SPADES assembly) (version 2) ... | reverse complement strand
CTGGCAGTGCTTGAAGAGGATGTGGTAGGCCGTGTTGATGACCACCAGGCCGTCCCGCAGCAGCACCCTGCAGAGCTGCACCGCGTCGGTGTTCAGCTCAACTGGCATATCTTCTCTGACCGCGCCGATCAAGAGCTGCCAGCGGTGGCTTGCGCCGTCCACGGTGGCATTCGCGGGAATATGTCCTACCTCCCGCAGCGTGTCCAGGTACTGAAAGGCCTGCTCCACACGGTCTGCGTAAAAGCCCGATACCCACGCCGTGAAAGCGGGCTCGCGGTCGCGGATCTGGTTCAGCGCGCGATTGCGGCCATGCTTCCATCCCGTCAGCTCGCGCCAGCCGTGCCGGTTGGTGCGCACCTGGAAGAGGTTCTCGACCTCTTGGGCAACCCGGTCGAAGGCGTCACAGTAGCCCGTGAAGAAGTGAAAGAGATGCTGCTGAGTTTGCAGGATGGGAAACGTGAAGGCATTGGGGTCTGCCGGTGTGTGCACCCTCTGCCCTCCACGGCCATCGGGCGAGACGACGACAGGAATAGTCGCCACCACCCCGGTGAGGGAAACGTAAGGTTCTTCAGAAAAGGCAATGTCTTCCGTGCGCGCGTCGTTTCTCCAGAGGGCCGCCGCCTCTTGCCACAGACGCGGCAACCCCGCGCTCGCCTCCTGAATGCAGGCATCGAGGGCATTCACGGCCTCGCTGGCGATGGTCAGGCGCAGGGTCAGCGGATTCAGGTCTGGCTCTTCAAGAGCGTAGTCCGTGTCTTCCAGGACGGCGCAGAGCGCGCGCTGCGCAGGAAAAGCGCCCGGCGCCCAGTCGTCAAAATACCTAGGCACGGCCTAGCGGAGGACTCTCTCGTCGCCGAGACGGCGGGTGATGCGCTGCTGGTCCATGTGCTCCATGAGGGCGAGGGCGTACTTGCGGCTGGTCTGGAACATATCCCGCACCTCGCCCACCGTAACTTTGCCATTATCCTTGAGGTGCGCAGTGATGCGCGCCAGCATTTCGTCGTAGACGGGGGCGCTGTAGATGATGTCCTCATTGATTCGCACTATGCGGCGCTGCTCTGCCAGCGCGCTGATGACCTCGGGATCGGCTTTCACGTCGCTGGGGGGTGAGTAACGGTCTTTCTCCAGGGCGGCGATGGCGGCCTTGGCCTGCGCCTCCTGTGCGGGCGATAGCGAGACAAGGTGCTCTGGAATCCGCACCAGCGGGCCTTGTTCCGCAATAATTCCGGTTTGCAGGAGCCGTTCGACGGTTTCAGCGCCTGCACGGGACGATAGCCGCAGCCTGCTCCGCAGCTCCTCCTTTGGCATCCCGCTCCGTAACGGGAACTGCCTGTGGAACTCGGTCAGGGTTTGCTTGGCCGTGTCCTCCAGGCGACGCCAGGCACCGGCGCTCAGCAGGAGAGCGTTGGCGTCCAGGCCCTTGAGCCCCAGGACAAAGACTTCTCCCTCGGCAACCATCGCGGCAATGGCGTTCTTGGTGTCCTGTTGAGAGAAGGACGAGGTCTTCATCAATGCGGAGACCTCGGCAGGCTCAATCTTTTCCAGGTTCTGCAGCAGGATCTCCGCAGGAGTGCCCCTCTCAAGAGTCTGCAGGTTGGCAAGCGTCGCCTCGTGAAAGCGGCGGTGGCGCTTGGGAGAAGGGTCGACCACCGTGCCGCCGCCGATGGTGCCCTGTGAAGAGCGGAGGATGAAGAAATCCCCCTTGGCGATGGCCAGCGGTTCCTGCAATCTGATCTGTGCCCACCCCTGATGCCCTGGCTCAAGCTCCGGCGCGTCCAGAAGCCGGACCTTTGCCGCCGTCTCGCTGGCCAGGGAGTGAAAGGTCACGCTGGCATTGTGAGCCAGGGGCTTCGGCAGGTCTACCACCAAACGCAGCCGCACGTCCACGGCCTGGGTGCCGCGCAGCCAGTTTGGAAAGGTGACGATATCGCCGCGCGCCAGGTCATCCGTGGCAACTCCGGAAAGGTTCATGGCGACCCGGCTGCCCGGCGTGGCATCTTCCACCTTGTGCTTGTGCGTTTGCAGGCCGCGTATCCGGCTGCGCAGGGCACGGGGCGCAACTTCCACCTCTTGTCCCACCTTGAACACACCATCCAGCAGCGTGCCCGTGACCACCGTGCCAAAGCCTGAGATGGTGAACACACGGTCGATGGGAAGCCGCGGCCTGCCGGTGTCTCTCGGTGGCGGCGTCTCTTTCAACAGCTCATCGATGGTTTGGAGCAGCTCCGGCAGGCCCTCTCTGGTCATGGCAGAGACGGCCACCAGCGGCGCATTCGCCAGCGATGTGCTGCTGATAATCTCCTGCACCTCGGCCATCACCAGCTCCAGCCAGTCGTCATCCACCAGGTCTTTTTTGGTGAGCACCACGGCTCCGTGGGTGACCTCCAGGAGGTCCAGTATGGCGAGGTGCTCCCTGGTCTGCGGCATAACGCCTTCATCGGCCGCGATGACCAGCAGGGCGAGGTCGATGCCGCCGACGCCGGCCAGCATGTTCTTGATGAACCGCTCATGGCCGGGCACGTCCACAATGCTGACTTCCTGGCCGCTGGGGAGCTGGAGCCAGGCGAACCCCAGGTCTATGGTCATGCCCCGCTCCTTCTCCTCGCGGAGACGGTCGGGGTCGATGCCGGTGAGAGCCTGGACCAGGGTGGACTTGCCGTGGTCCACATGGCCTGCGGTGCCTATGACGTACATTGTTTCTTCAAGCTAAAAGCATGATATGTGGAACGCATGTTTCTTTAGCGCGTAGTATAGCACGCGCAGGAATGAATACGGTATCTCGCATTTTGGTGGGTGGCGGACGGTTTTCCTCATCGTCACACTGAGCTTGCCTGCGGGACGGGCCAGTCTGCCCCCTGACTACCCTGCAGTCAAACTGGCGCCACGAACTCCTAGCGGGTGGTCTGTGAGGCCGGCAGTCCCAGCAGCAGCACGTCCATGACCAGACGAGGGTTGGCGTTTTTCTCGAGCTGTGTTTTTGCCTGTCCGATGCGGCTGAGCACGCGGTGAATAGCCGGCACACCCAGCGATTTGCTCAGGTCATGATAGCTGTCGCTCTGGGACGGGAAGGTGAGGTGTTCCGGGCAGCCGGTCTTTATCAGCAGGAGATCGCGCCACCAGTCCCGCCAGACCTGGAGAGTCTGGAGACAGCCATCCCGCCCCGCGCCGCCAAAGCCCGCGAGGCTGGACGCCTGTGACAGCCGCCCCTCCACGTCGCCGGCCAGGGCCTCTTTCAGCAGGGTGATGCGATGGTCGATCTCATCCAGCACGCCGGGATCGTCCAGGACGGCGAGCGCACGGCCGGGGCAGCCGCGGGCGTACGCGGCGGCCCCATCTGCTGCTTCGGAGGGGACCCCCCTGGTCTCTTGCAGGAGATGGCTCAGCCTGCCCACGGAGAGGGGGTCAAGCTGAAGGCGCTGGCAGCGGGAGCGCACCGTGGGGAGCAGCGCCTCTTCGTCTGCGGTGGTGAGGACCAGCACCGCTTGGTCGGGCGGCTCTTCCAGTGTCTTCAGCAGGGCGTTGGCCGCCTCCCGGCTCATGCGCTCCGCTTCCCGAACAATGGCGACGCGGTGCCGCCCCTCGAAGGGACGCAGGGAGAGGGTGCGCTGCAGGTCTCGGACCGAGTCGATGCCGATCTCCCGTCCATGCTCCTGCAGGGCGAGGACGGCCACATCGGTGTGGTTTCCCGAGGCAATGCGCCTGCACTGGGAGCACTGGCCGCAGGGAGGAGCGTCGCCCAGGCAGTTCAGGGCCTGGGCTAGGGCCAGGGCCAGGGTGCGTTTCCCGACGCCCGGCGGTCCGACGAAGAGGTAGGCGTGCGCGAGCCTGCCCTGCTGCAATCGCTGGGATAGGAAGGCCCTCGCCTCCTCATGGCCAATGATGTCCCAACTCATCCCTCGTCCCACTGCATGAGGTCCTGGTAGCTTTCCCGCCGGCGGATGAGGCGGGCGCGCCCGTCCTTCACCATGACCACCGCCGGACGGGGCGCGGCGTTGTAGTTGCTGGCCATCGCGAGGCAGTAGGCCCCCGCTGCGGGCAAGGCCAGCAGGTCGCCCGGCTCCAGTTTGGGGAGCGTGATGTCCTGGATCAGAATGTCGCCCGATTCACAGTATTTGCCGGCGATGGTGACCGTCTCAGCGGGCCCTTCGGCATTCAGACGGTTGGCCACCACCGCCTCGTAGCGGGCCTGGTAGAGGGCGGGACGGATGTTGTCGGCCATGCCGCCGTCCACGGCCACGTACTTGCGGACGCCGGGGATCTCCTTGATGGCGCCCACCGTATAGAGGGCGACGCCGGCCCTGCCCACGATGGAGCGGCCAGGCTCAAGAACAATCCTGGGCATGGGCAGGCCGTGGGTCTGGCAGCCCTGCTGGACGGCCCGGGCGATGACCTCGGCGTAGGCGGCCAGCGGCGGCGCCTGGTTCTCCGCGAGATACTGGACGGCGAAGCCCCCGCCGGGACTGAACTCCTGGAGCGAGAGACCGTGGCGCCCCCCCATCTCCTTGGCGAAGCCAAGCACGCCATGGATGGCGGCGGCGTAGGGCTCCGTCTCGAAGAGCTGTGAGCCCAGGTGCATGTGGAGGCCCACCGGGTCCAGGTTGGCGGCGGCGCTGGCCTGGGCGGCCGCGCGCGCGGCGTCGCCGGTGGCCAGGGTGAAGCCGAACTTGCTGTCCACCGCGCCGGTGGCGATGTAGGCGTGGGTGTGCGGGTCGACGCCGGGAGTGACCCGCAGCAGGATTTTTTGGGTCACGCCCTTCTCTCCAGCCAGGCGGTCGAGAAGAGAAAGCTCGTGGAAATTGTCCACCACGATGCGGCCGACGCCCCAGTCCAGCGCGAGGGCAAGCTCTTCGGGCGACTTGTTGTTGCCGTGGAAGTAGACCCGCTCCAGGGGCATGCCTGCGGCCCTGGCCACCGCGAGTTCGCCGCCCGAGACCACGTCCATGCCCAGGCCTTCCTCCGCGATGAGGCGGGCTATTGCCCGGTTGATGTAGGCCTTGGAGGCGTAAAGGACGGTGACCTGAGGATAGCGGGAGCCGAACTCCCGCAGGTATTCCTGGCACTTGTGCCGGAGGGTGTCCTCGTCGAAGACGTAGAGGGGCGTGCCGTAGGCGGCGGCCAGCTCCGTGACGTCGCAGCCGCCCAGGAGAAGGTGTCCCTGGGGGTTCGCGCGGGTATGTTCGGGGAAGAGGGTCCCGGTGGTCAGCAGATCAAGGGTCGTGGTCATGAGTCCTCCGCGCCCGCGCCCCGGCGGGCCGATGTATGTTGGCCCGAGAAGGGCCCTCGCGGGCGATTATAGCACGAAGGCTCTGCCTCTTGACCTGTCTTTGGAGGCCGCGTAGGATTGGGGCATGGCTACTGAGAAACGCAAGCAACGGCCACGCTGGGATGCGGGCAAGGTCAGGGCGCTGCGCAAGCATCTGGGGGCGACCCAACAGGAGCTGGCGGAGCGGTTGGGCGCGCGCCAGCAGACCATCAGCGAGTGGGAGACCGGCCTCTATCAGCCCCGGGGCCCCTCCGCGACCCTGCTCACCATGATCGCCGAAAACGCGGGATTCCTGTACGAGACCGGCGCCCCCGAGATGGGGAGTCCAGAGGGGTAACACCCCTTTGGAGGGAGTTTTCGGGCATTCGCCCGCCTCGCTTGCAGTGTTACACGGAAACGTGTAAGCTAAGGGCGTGGAATATATATTAAAGGGCCCTTCGCCGCCCGACATCTCGGAACGCGCTCTCGCGCGGGCCTGGGCGGCGTTGCCGCAGGAGCAGCGGACGTTGTGCACCCAGGAAGGCGAAAGCATCAAGATACTCTTTCCCGGCGTTGCCAACGGCGGGCCCGGCCCGGATTTCTTCGGGGCCGTGGTGCGCACGGAGCGGGGCAGGCTGGTGCGGGGCCAGGTGGAGCTGCATCGGGAGAGCAGCTCCTGGGCCGCCCACGGCCACCAGCGTGACCCTCGTTACAACGGGGTGGTGCTGCACGTGGTGCTTCTGGACGACGCCCGTTCGGCGGCGGCGCTCCAAGACGGCGGTCGGGCGCCGGTGCTGGTCTTCCCGTGGATGGGCGCGCCACCTCTACGGGCCGCCGCCATTCCTCCTTCAGCCCATGGAGAAGCCACCAGCCTCACATTGGAGACCCTGGCGGTCCTGGGCCGGCAGCGGTTCCTGGCGAAGGCGGGCCGCTGGGAGGGACCCCTGGCAAGAGCGGAGCCGAACCAGCTCCTCTACGCGGCCGTTATGGAGGCCCTGGGCTATTCCCAGAACAGCGCGCAATTTCAGCGTCTGGCCGGGGCGCTGCCCTGGCGCCTGATCAGAGAGCTGGGCGCAGGCGGAACCGCCACAGGAGCATTCTTCCGGCTGGCTGCGCTGCTCCTGGGCAGCGGCGGGTTCCTTGAGGACGGCAACGGGGGCGCAACGCCCGGGTTGGCGGCAAACGTGAGAGATGCGCTGCGGGGCTGCTGGCGCGGGATGGGAAGGCCGCAGGTCCTTGCCGGCGGTGACTGGCAGCGGGCCGGGGTCCGCCCGGCAGCGCAGCCCTGGCGGCGTCTCCTGGGGGTGGCAGTGCTGGCAAACCGGTGGGTGGCGGGGCCCCTGGCGTTTTTCACCAGCCTGGAGGGAAACGGAAGAGATGGAGTGGCCAATCTTCTGCGAGGACTCCAGGTCTGCGGGGACGAAACGGGGCTGTCGCCCTCCACGGCACCCATAGGCCGGAGCCGTGCAAAGATAGTGGCGGTGAACGCCGTGCTCCCCATGCTCTACGCCCTCCGGAAGAGGGGGGACGCGCCTGCGGCCATGGGCCGCGTCCTTGAGACCTACGAGCAGTTTCCCGGCCTGGAGCCGGATAAGGTGGTCAGGCCCTTACAGCGGGGGCTTGGACTGGCAGGAGTGCGGTTGACCGCCTTGCAGCAGCAGGGGCTTCACCGCCTCTTCCAGCGCTTTTGCGCCCGTGGGCGTCCGGGAGACTGCCCGCTGTGTCAATCCCCCGCGGTCGAATCAAGTCAGACGCAGGCTGGGGTGGACATCCAGGTCCCAGGGTGCCCTGTCGCCCTGCTGCCAGCGGAAGTAACCGCAGGCGGCGATCATCGCGCCGTTGTCGGTGCAGAGCCGCACTGGCGCCACCCGTACCGGGACTGACGCCCTCTGCGCCAGGGTCTCCCGCAGCATCAAGTTGGCAGCCACGCCGCCGCCCAAGAGGATCTCCCCAGCGCCGCTGCGGGCCGCGGCCTCCAGGGTCTTGGTCACCAGCACGTCCACCACCGAATCCTGAAAGGCGGCCGCCAGCTCGGCAACAGGCAGGTCGCCGCCTCGCTCCAGCTCCTGCACCAGGTGCAGCGCGGCGGTCTTGAGCCCGGAAAAGCTGAAGTCGTCGGTGCCCCGGAGCCAGGCCCTGGGCAGCCGGTAGCGGTCCGCCGGGCCGGTTGCCGCGGCCTTTTGAATGGCGGGGCCGCCTGGAAACCCCAGCCCCAGCATGCGGGCGACCTTGTCAAAGGCCTCGCCCGCGGCGTCGTCCCTGGTGTTGCCCAGTTGCCGGTAGCGGCCGTGGCCCTCCATGAAGAAGAGGCCGGTGTGACCGCCGGAGACCAGCAGGCAGAGGAGGGGGAACTGGGGAGGGGGCGCGTCGAGCCAGTTGCTGTAGATGTGACCCTCAAGGTGGTTGACGGGGATCAGCGGCAGTCCCCGCGCGAAGGCCAGGGCCTTGGCGTAGTTCACCCCCGTGAGGAGGGAGCCGGCAAGACCGGGGCCGTAGGTCACGGCGAGGGCGTCGATGCCGGCCCAGTCCAGGCCGCCCCGCTCCAGCGCAGCGTGGATCACGGGCACCAGGGAGAGCAGGTGCTGTCGGGATGCCACCTCCGGCACGATGCCGCCGTAGCGGGCGTGGATATCCTCCTGAGACGCTACGACGTTCGCCAGGATGCGATGGCCGTCCTCCACCACCGCGGCGGCGGTCTCATCACAGGATGTCTCAATACCCAGAATGCGCATGGCTAGCGGCCTGGCAGCTTTGCGCGGTAGACGCGGCTGTCGCTCACGAGATAGAGGGTCCCCTTTTCTCCGTCGGCCCAGATATCGTGCATCGCGGGAGATGAGGGAAGGGGAAACTGCTTGAGGAACCGCCCGTCCTCCTTTTGGAACACCGCGATGCGGCTATTCCCCGCGTCCACAACGTACACTGCGTTGGCACGGGCATCTGTGAAGATGCTGACCGGGTTGAGCATGGGTTTGTCCAGGCCGTCGAGACTGAAGGGCTGTGCGCGGCCGTTGGAGAATTTTAGCACATCTCCAGTCCGGAGCAGTACGTAGATGTCGCCGTCCACGACCAGATCGACGGCGTCCCTGAGGTCGACGCTGGGGAGGGCCGCCCTGCGCTCGGTATCGAAGCCGCTGTCCGTGGGCGTGTAGCGCCACACCTGACTGCCCCGGGGGTCAAGCACGTAGAGGTTGCCGCCAAAGCCGACGGCCGTTTGAAAGCTTGCCCATTCCTGCGCGCCCCGCAACGGGAGCGGCGCGGCGTTGGAGGCGGTGATCTCCAGGATGTTGCGGTTGTTGTCCAGGGCCAGAAGGCTGTCCCGAGGCCATGTGCCCCCCTTTGCCAGCCATACCAGGGTGACCAGGTTACGGCGGGCCGTCCCACCGGCCGGCCCGATGGCGGTCGGCGTGTACTGCCCCGGAGAGTGGTCCAGCTCACTCAACGGCGCCTGCAGCATCCTGTCGTTGGACTTGTCCAGCAGATAAAAGCCATTCCCATAGGGGACGAGCTCTCGCAGCAGGGGCTGGGAGGCGCCAGCGCCGCTCAGTTCCAACACGGGAGATAGTCCTTCCAGTTGGAACGACGCATCGAGCTCTGTCAGGGCCGTCCTGATACGCTGCTCCAGCACCGATGCTGATGGGTTGCCAGCGTCGTACTTTTGAGCAGACGCGAGCTGTTGCAGCGCCTGGTTCATGAGTGAACGTTTCTCATCTCCCCCGGCGGCCTGCTGGGCCTTGGATTGCATGTCCTGGGCAGTCTGAATGAGGCGCGCGGCCTCCCCGCGAGACCCTTCCTGCATCTGCTGCGCCACGGCGCGCGCGCCGAGGAACAGGCCGCTCAAGATAAAGACCAGAAGCAGAGAAATCACGACTCTGGGCGATAGCAGGTCGGTCAGATGGTTGCGTACCCAGCGCTGGGGTTCTCGCAGCTCCAGACCCAGGTGGAGGGGCGAGTCCAGCAGTTGAGGAGCCTTTGCCGCGCGCGCTCTGGCAGTGTTCTGCGGCATTTGTTCCCGCCCGTAGCCGTAAGCGTAAGCGGGCACAGCGCCCGGCCGGGCTGATGCGGACCCTTGCCGGGGCAGGGAGGCCGGAGGGACAATGTCCTGGGATGGTGAGGGGGCTTTCGCGCTGGCGCCCGGGTCGATGGTCATGGCGGCGAACTCCCGGTTGCCCCGTGCCCAGCGGTACACCGCCACCATGCCCTCTTCTGTATTCCCTTGAAAAGAGGCCAGCAATTCGCGCTCGCTTCCTCCCGATGCCAGGCAAGAGGTTGCCAGCAGCATGACTTCATGAGGAGCGAAATGGTGGTGCCGCACCCATACGGGAGGCTCAGACACGGCGCCAAGTCTGGGCGAGGGACTGCCGGGCGCTGGGGCGAGGTGCCGGGCGCCCTTGGGGCCAATTACGTATGCCAGGCTGGGCCCGGCATGGGCCAGGTACACGTCCTCGCCGCGCAGGTAGACGGCCAGGGCGCCCAGGGTGATCTGTTGGTCTGGCATAGAGTGCCGATTTTCCCAGAGGACCGCTTCGTGAACTGTCCGCAAACCCTCCAACAGGCGGCCCGTGGTGGAGAGCTTCGATCCCTCAAAGGTCTCCAGATATAATTCCGCCGCCCGTTCACACGCCTCCTGGGGAGTTGGCCCGTCTACTTCAAAGAGGAGGAAGAGGCAGGAAGGCTCTCCATCTTGAGAGAGGGACTGCACAAAGGTGTACGGCCCCTCCTCTTGGGGGGAGCCATGTACAATGTTGAGCTGGGTGACCCTTGGAAGCGCCATGAACCGCCTCTCTCAACCAGCGGCGGTGGACGAGGGTAGAGAATGGAACGCCGTGAATGGAACACGGTCCAGAGAGGACCGATAGATTGGGGCAGTGCTCACATGGGCATTATACAGGGACGCCCTAGCTGAGGACAAACGGCGAAGTGGGAGAGTGTTTAGTAATAGAGCAGAGGAGTGTCATTGCGAGGCCCGCTTTGGGCGGGCCGACGACAGTGTCGCCTCTGGCGAGTGGCAATCTCAGGAACACGACCGGACTTTGAGATTGCTTCGCTTCGCTCGCAATGACAGTTACTAAACAGTTTCGGAGTGGCATGGACATAGCTCGAATCATAATTCACCTGCAGCCCGGAGCCAGGAGATCGGAGGTGGTTTGCTGGGAAGAGGACGCGCTGCGCATAAGAGTGCAGGCCCCCGCCTCTGAAGGGCGCGCCAACGAGGCTCTGCTCAGGCTTCTGGCCGATTCCCTGGGAATCGCAAAGAGCCGGGTCAGCATCGAGCGGGGCGCGACAAACAGGGTGAAGTTGATAGCTATCCAGGGCCTGACCGTGGAGGAGATACGGAGGAGGCTTGCGGATGGTGTTCGTTAGAAAATGGGGAACATGGTGGAGAGCAGGGGTTTCAGGAAAGATTGCAGCAGAAAGATGGCAAGCAGGGGGGTGATATCGATGAATCCCAGGGTAGGCACCACCCGCCGTATCGGGCCAAGGACAGGCTCCGTAATCTGCATGATCACCAGCACCAGTGGGTGGTCCTTGGAGATGGGAAACCAGGAGAGCAGCGCGCGAATGACGATTGCCCAGGTTAAGACCTCAATGAGCAGGGAAAGAAACGTTCCAATAAAAGCCATTGCTACTCCTTTGGGCGGCCCAAGAGCACAGATTTCTGGTAGGCTGCTAGGACTGCATTGGTGAGGGCCGCCCGCAGGCCCCCTTCTTCCAAGCGCAGCAACGCCTCAGTGGTGGTGCCGCTGGGCGACGTGACCATGTTCCGCAGCTCGGCAGGATGCCGGTTACTCTCAAGGGCAAACAGGGCAGACCCGGCGACGGTCTGGAGCACCAGGCGCTCCGACATCTCCCTTGACAGCCCGATGTGGACGCCGGCATCTATGAATGCTTCGATGAACAAGAAGACGTAGGCGGGCCCGCTGCCGCTGACTGCGGTGACCATGTCCAGGTAGCGCTCCTCAGCAACGAATATCTCCTCGCCCAGGGCGGCGAGCAAGGACTTGACCGCGGACCTCTGCTGGGCGGTGACGCTGGGCGTGCTGGTCCAGGCGCTGATGCCCTGCCCAATCTGCGCAGGGGTGTTGGGCATCACCCGCACTGCTGTGGCATGGTCGAATCCAGAGGTCAGGGTCGGGAGTGTTGCGCCGGCGATGATGGAGACCAGGAGTTGGTCTGAAGAGAGCGCCCCCTTCATCTCTGCCATGACCTCTGTGAGGCTCTGCGGTTTGATGGCGAGAACGACCATCTCCGCGTCCTGGACAGCCTCCCGTGGATGTTCGGTGACACCGACGCCGTAGGTCTTCCCAAGGGCGTCTCTGCGCGCGGGGACAACCTCTGCTACCGTCACCTGTTGCGGGCCGACCAGTCCCTTTGCCAGCACTCCCTTGATCATGGCCTCACCCATGACCCCGCCGCCTATGAATGCGATCTTGCCTGCCATGTAGTCTATCCTTACAGTTATGTCCGGTCGCCGAAGATGGCCCGGCCTATGCGCACAATCGTCGCGCCTTCCTGAATGGCGACCTCAAAATCGTCGGTCATTCCCATGGAGAGGTCCCGCAGCCCAAGGCGGTCTCGCAGTGCCCGCAGCTTGCGGAACACTGGCCGCGCCTCCTCCCGGTCGCTGGTGAAGGGAGCTACGGTCATGAGTCCTCGAAGCTCTATGCCGGGCACAGCCCCGATTGCCAACGCCGCCTCTGCGACTTCTTGAAGGCCGAGCCCGAATTTCGAAGCTTCGCCGGCAACGTTGACCTCCAGCAGGACGGGAAAGGCCCGGGGCGCGGCCCTGCTCCCTATGGTCTGCGTTAGGCGCAGACTGTCGACACTGTGAATAATATCAAAGAACTCCAGCGCGGCCTTCACTTTGTTGTGCTGAAGGTGGCCGATCATGTGCCATGTAGGAAGGGGCGTGAGGTCGGCCAGATGAGGAATCTTCTCAGCCGCTTCCTGCACGCGGTTCTCCCCAAAGTGGCGCACGCCGGCAAGAAAGGCAGCCCGGATATGCGCTGTGCCAAAGGTCTTGCATACCGCAACCAGGGTGATCTCGGCAGGGTCCCGTCCGGCCGAGATAGCAGCTTTCGCAATGCTATCTCGCACCCGTTGGAGATTATCGGCAATCTGGGGCGCGTCCACTTGCTGTCCCTGGGCCATGCCCGTTGAGAGCGCCATGTCAACACACTCCGCAGAGCTTGCAGCCCGAGGGAGGGCAAGGATGGGAGAAGTTCAAGTTGTCGGCCCTGGCCATCTCCATTCGGAAGAACTTGGACGGCATCCCTGCATTCACCACATCCCAGGGAAGGGGAGCGCCCACCTGCAGAGGCCGGTCAATATAGGCATTGACGTCCACGCCGCAGGCATCGGCTGCACGCTGCCATGCGCCAAGGCTGGTCTCTTCCATGGCGGCAATGACCTCGCCCACACGGCGGTCACCTCGGGACAGGATACCCTCCACCCAATACCATTGGGGACTGTCGGCCCTGACTTTCAGTCCTTTGGGTTTCAGGCGTGAGCGCAAAAGGTTCAATCGTCGAGTGATGATGGCCGGTGAGGTCATCGCGACCCACTGAAACGGCGTGAAAGCCTTGGGGACAAAGGGGCTGACGTTCAGCGTCACCTGGCTGCCGTGGTGGTAGGTGTCCATCTGCGCCTTGATTTTTAGCGCAAGGTCAGCCATGGCCTCAATGTCATCTTCTGTCTCGGTGGGAAGTCCCACCATGTAGTACATCTTGGCCTGCCGCACGCCATGCTTGCCGATGAGGTCGGCCGCCCGCAGACAGTCCTCCTCGGTGACGCCCTTGTTGATGTGACGGCGCAGTCTCTCGCTGCCCGCCTCGGGCGCAATGGTGATGGTCTTGGTGCCGCTCTCCACCAGCGCCTGGACGACCACGGGAGAGAGGTTGTCGGTGCGCAGAGAGCTGAAGGAGAGCTTTGCGCCCATCTTGCGCAGCGCCAGCACCAGCTCATCGAGCTGCGGGTGGTCTGACACGATGGGGCCAACCAGGCCGATGCGCGCGCGGTGTTTGAGGCCCTCCTGCGCGTCGGCCAGCAGGTTTTCCATGGAACGGAAGCGGGGCGGGCGTGATATATACCCGACGAGACAGAAGCGACAGCCCCTGCCGCAGCCCCGCGCGATCTCCATCATGCAGAGGTCGCCCATTTCTGTGTCTGGGGTATAGATGCTGTTCATGGTGGGGTAGAGGTCCAGGTTCCACTCGAGCTGGCGGGCCACGCCAGGGAATTCATCGCCCGATTCTCTGAGCGGGCGATGAATGAGGGGCACGTAGACACCGGGCACCTGGGCAAGGGCTTTGAGCTGGTCCTGCCGCTCGCCGTACATTCCGGCGATTTCGGCCAGGGCGCAGAGCACCGGCTCTCCCTCGCCCACCACAAAGGCGTCGAAGAACAGGGAAAGAGGCTCGGGATTCGCGGTGGCGCAGGGGCCTCCACAGATGAGCAGCGGGTCGTTGTCGCCCCGGTCCTCCGCTCGCACGGGGATGTGAGAAGCGCGCAGGAACTTGGGCACGTTGAAGTAATCGAGCTCGTAAGAGATGGAGAATGCCACCATGGCAAAGTCGTTCATGGGGCGCCGGCTCTCCAGGCTCAGGGGAGCGTAATCCCTTGGCCCATCTTCGGGAGGTTGCCAGAATACCCGTTCGCAGACCACATAATCAAGGGAATTCCACTTGTCATAGATGGTCTGATAGCCCAGGTTGGACATGCCAAGGTTATAGGTGTTGGGGTAGGCCAGGGCAATGGGCGTGTTGCCGCCCCAGTCCTTGATCACCGCGCCCTGCTCCCTCGCGAGTTGCTGCTTTAACGCTTCGGCTTGGTTTACTGTCATAGCTGTGTGCTGGTTGCGCGCCTCGTATAATAAACGTGTTGAATTCTTCGCATGATTGACTCATTATACGTGTCGCTCGAAAGCTTTGCCAAGGAACGCCCTAATGTCGTGTTCAGGCAGCCAACGGGCGCATGATGAGAAAGAGAGGACGAGAGGAACCATGGAACGGGAACGCGCTATTGCGCTGGTTGCAGGACTGCCGTCAAAAGTCTGGTCAATTATTGCGCCGCTGTCAGAGGAGGAGTTGCGCTGGCGGCCAAAGGAAGGGGAATGGTCTGCGAAGGAAGTCGTCTGCCACCTGCGTGACGCCGCTGAGATCTATGGCCAGCGCATCCGGCGTATTGCCACTGAGGAGCAGCCCTTTTTGCCATCGTTCAATCAGGAAGATTACGCCCGGGAACGTCGGTACCAGGACGACATCGCGCAGACCGCGATGCAGCGGTACACGGAGTTCCACGCTGCCACAGTCGCGTTGCTGCGCGCGCTGACGGCGGATGGCTGGTCACGAGAGGGAGTCCATGAGGAGGACGGGCCAATGACGCTGCAGGCGATGGTGGAGCGGGTGGTTGCCCACGAAACGGCGCACCTCCACCAGCTTCGTCGGCTCAAGAGCCATGCCCCACCCGACGAATCCTAGCCTTCCCATGCCGTCCCTAATGGGTCGTGCCTGAAGCACGGCACATTTTGTATTTCCTAATGCAATACCAACGGTACCCGAAGTAAAAATATTTTGCCTGCCACTTGTCAAGTCGCTATATGTCTGATACTATGCCGTAATTCGGTAGCATCGTTGCTACCAGTTGTTGATTTACACCCATAAGGAGCACCCATGCAAGGAAAATTCCTTCCTCCAGTCCTGGCAGTCGCTGCAGTGGCCCTGGGGTTGCTGACCCTGGCGGCGCTGACGGCGCCTCCGCAAGTCACCGCGGCGCCCCCGGGCGCCGGCGATCCTGCCAAGGGTAACTACCTGGCGCGTTTGGCTAACTGCGCTGGCTGCCACGGGCAGAACTTGGCCGGCCAGCGAGCCGACGGCGCTGCCGGCGCGCCTTTTGGCATCACTCTCAATGCTCCGGGAGGCGGCGGCACTGTGCCTGCTTCCAACATCACCCCCGATCTGGAGACGGGCATTGGCCGCTGGACCGATGCGCAATTGATAAGCGCTATTCGAGACGGCGTCCGTCCTGACAGCAAGTTCCTCTCGTCGGTGATGCCCTTTGCCACCTGGCACGCCATCGCTAACGACGACATGGAACATCTGGTGGCGTTCTTGCGCTCCAACCCAGCCGTTTCCAACAAGCCGCCCGCGCGCCAACTCCGGGAAGAGCCCGTTGCAGCCCGCTTTGCCGCACCGTCACCCACGTTTTCACCGGGAGAAAGCGCGGGGCGGGGAGACATGCTGGTGACGGTGGCCCGCTGCGCCAACTGCCACACGCCGCGGAATCCCGACGGCAGCTTTGATGTCACCAAGGGCCTGGCGGGGAACATCCTGGGGACCGGGCCTAACCCGGACGTGGCATCCAACATCACCGCGGACCGCGATACCGGGATAGGGGCCTGGACGGTGGATCAGATTGCCGCTGCCATCAAACTGGGACAGCGGCCCAACGGCACGGCGCTGGGGGGCGCCATGGCCACTCAGATTCGCAACAGATTCCAGTTCCTGAGCGATACCGACGCCCGCTCCGTCGCGCTGTATCTCAAGTCCATCCCGGCGGTGCAGAACAGGCCGGCCGCGGCCCTGCCGGCTCCCCCCGCAGCCTTGCCTCGTACGGGAGAAGGCCCCGTGACCCCCATGGCCGTGGTTTTAGCCGCGAGCGTGGGCTGCCTGGCCCTTGGGCTGGGCTGGGTGGTGCGCCGTCGGGCCAGCGCATAGCAGGCAACGTACGAAAAACAGAGCAACCAAGAAGCCCCGCCATGCAGGCGGGGCTTCTTCCTCTTCTGCGTTAGCCCCTTACCGTCCCTTGAACACCGGTTCGCGCTTCTCCAGGAAGGCCTTGACACCTTCCGAAGCATCCTGCGTCTGGAAAAGCCGCCCGATGTAAAAGCGTTCAAGCTCGTTGATGTCCTGAAGGGCGGACACCATCGCCTTGTAGTGAAGCCGCTTGGCAGCGCCGTTGCCCATAAGGTTCTCATTGCTCGGAGACCACGAGTCGATATCCAAGATCGAGATCGTCAAGGGTAAGTAAGTGGCCGAAGTGCTCCGCCCAAGCGCCGCTTTCAAGGTCGTTCGCCAAGCGTCGCAGTCCCTCGTTCAGGGCCTCCTGCCCCATCAATGCGAAGGACGAGATGCCGGAACGAATAGCAGGGTCTAAATAGGCAGCCGGTCTGCGCCAGAAGGCGCCCGCGAACCCATCGCGGCAATCGTGTGGGATTGGCAAAGGATGAGCGATGCCCCCACCCAGCGTAGCCATGATCTCTCCAAGGGGCACGTTCCGAGTCCGATCCAGCTCAGCGATGGCGGGGAAGTAACTGCGGGAGAGCCAGAAGGATTCAAAGACTTCCTGATCCCACGTGAGAACTACGACGCGACGTCTGGCTATCCGCCGGAGCTCGCTCAGACCGTGGTGTGGATATTGCCAATGATGAACAGTCAACACCGCCATAGCCGCGTCAAAGCTTTTGTTGCGGAAAGGCAAGTCCTCCGCAGCCGCCTGGATGGCAGGAGCCGCGTTTGACGAACGCTGCCTGAGCATCACTCGTGACGGGTCAACGGCCAGCACTTGTTTGCTCGGCGGCTCATAAGACCCCGTGCCAGCCCCGACGTTGATGACGGAGCCAGCGTCACCGAGGGCCGCTTCGATGTGAGCGGCGATACGGGGATCGGTCGCACGCGTGGTTCTGTAGTCTATTCCGATAACGTCGTACGCTCTCACGGGCTCCATCCTTTAGTTAGCTACAGGCGTATCTTCTGAAATGGATATTACTGTGGTACCAGTTCCATCTCCAGCGCGGTGGAGTGACCCGACCACCTGGAACAGGATCGCCTGCTACTGCCTCTGGAACATTATCACAGTGACAGAGCAAGGTTTCATTAAGCAATAAACTGGCCTAGCTCACTCAGCGACGAAACGGTTTGCACACCCTCGCGCTGCCCATTGCCGGTGCGGTCCAACAGCACCGGATGCACGCCCGCCTGTCGAGCGCCCACCACGTCATCGTCGTAGCTGTCGCCCACGTGCAGCGCCTCCTGCGGCGTGACGTCCAGGTCCTGCAGGGCTCGCTGAAAGATCTCGGGCATGGGTTTGCGGTAGCCCACGTGCGCGGAACCGAGGATGGAGCTGAAATATCCGGCTATCCCCAAACGGGCGGCGTCGTAGGGCTGCTGCCAGCCGTTGGACACCACCGCCATCCTGATGCCCCGCTGCCGCAGCTCATGGAGCGCGGGCACAACGTCCGGGAAGAGTGCGGGACGGCGGGACGCGAACGCGGACTGTATGGCCGACCGCACGAGACCGGTTCGGTCCGGTATGTCCATGAGTCTCAGAAGCTCGAGGTCGCGCTTTCTGAGGAGCTTCTGCACCTCTTCCAGGGGAGCGCCCTGTCCGTTGGTCTCGATTCCGAGGAACTGCGGGTCGATCCAGCTCTCGTTTGCAGCCGCGAGGCATGTTCTGAGCAGGTCACGGTCCGTGGGCTTTTCCAGGAAGTGCAGCACGCCGTAGATGAGGTCTACGGAATCGCTTGGCCACTCCCACAGCGTGTTGTTGGCGTCAAAGAGGACGGCTTTAAAGGACATAAGTCAGTGCATGGCTTGCATGATCTTCGCTCATGGTGAGCTTGTCGAACCACGAGCAGTTGCTTTACTAAGCGCGCCCAGTATACGTCATTCGGCCCAGGCGCGGCCAAGGGCCATCTGCTCGCTGATGGGCTCCAACGTCCAGGGCGAGAGGTGCACCGACTGCTGGCACGCGCTGCAGGGGTACTTGCCCAGAAGCTTGTTCTGGTCCATCCCCTGCCGCACCAACTGCATCGGCGGCAGCGCGACGTAGAAGTGGGCCTGGCAGGAGGGGCACTGCACCGAGAGCTGCCCCTCGAACCGCTCAAAGTCCACCCGCAGCAGCCAAAGGACGCGGCCAAGGGTCACCTCCGGACGGCGCGGGTCGTAGAGGATGGGCTGCTGGAGGGTGACGAACCCGGCCGCCTGGACTGCGCCTGCGGCCTGCACCACCGGCATCAGGTATTTCCCCAGGGCAAAAGCCGCTCCAAGCTCCTGATGCAGCCACGCGGAACCTGCTCCGGCCTCGGTGAGGAAGGAGATGACGTGGTGGGAGTCCCGCAGCGCGCCCGCCACCGCTTCCGACGCGGCACGCCCGGGGTGAGGAAAATGCTCGTACATGTAGGCCCGCAATCCCAGGCGGTCCAGAATGCGCCAGAGACGGTCGACAAGGAGGAAGTCGTCGTGCGCGTGGGACAGATAGACGTGGAAGGGGAGAGAATGGTCAGGGGGCGGAACCGGCCGTCGCATCATCGACGTGCTCCACAGGAGCATCCGCACCCCCGGCGAGACCGTTTTATGGTGAGACTTAGGTGACGGCACCGCTCCTCCGGCCTGCACCGGAGGGACGGACGACAGCCCGTTCTCGCAACGTCTGCGCTCATCTCATGCCGCTCTGGTCAATGTTGCGTCCAGTTCCAGTTTGATGATGTCCTGGAGGCTCAACAGGACGGGCACCGAGGGCTTCTGAAGCTTGATATCGGCGAAGGTGAGGCTGGTGTTGGCTTTCACCATGACCTCCTGTCCTGAAAAGCTGGCGGTGGCCTGCCAGGTCACGGGCGCCGTGGCATTCTTCACCGTGAGGTCGCCGAGAATCTGGAAGGCGTGCTCGCCGGAGGTGGGCAGTGGACTCGGAAGCCCCTTCACCTCGGTGGGCACGAAGGCAATCTTCGGGAACTGGCCGGTCTGAAGAGTGCTCCGCCGCAGAAAGTTGTCCCGCAGGTCCCGGTCGCTCCTGAAGCTGGAGGCGTCAATCTCAAATCTGGACAGGTCTTTCACGATGTTGCCGTCCGCGGCGAAGGTGAGGCTGCCGCTGAGGGTTTTGGTGCTGCCCACCGCGTCGCTGGGGAGCGGCGACTCCACGAGCTGCTCCCGGACCCGGTAGCGGGCCTCGCTCTGGCCGGACGCGACGGTGAACCTGACGCCGCCGCTGGGTGCGGGGCCGGAGTCGCTTGGAGCGGTCGTCGCAGCGGCGACAGGCCCTACGGCCTGACCCGGGGCCTGGCTCGACGCGGCGGGTGGCTGGCTTGCGGCGGGCGCGCACGCGCTGAGGGCCAGGAACATTGTGCCGATGATGAGTGGTATGGACTTACGTAGCATGTTTCCTCCGGATGGTGGTCTGCCTGCCTCAGCCAGAACTGAAAAGAGCCATCATTCAGAGACTAGTACCGTTCTTTCTTGCAAAAGGTTTTGCGTATCTTCCACGCTCAACCTTGCTCCTAAGCAGTCCCCTCGCCCCTTGGGGGAGAGGGCTAGGGTGAGGGGTGAACAGCCCCACTCCGTTATTGAAGTCCGCCCAGTCTGCCTTCATCTCGCTCACTCCGTTTGCTCGATGTTTAGGAAGCCGCCGCCCCAGATGCTTCTCTGCGTTCAGCGTGGCAGACTGGTCTGTTTATGCCGCTTGAACTGCGATTGGCGCTTCTCCAGGCTTGTATTTCAGACAAAGCCATATACGACTACCAGGAATAGAATCAGGTTTGATAGACTCCCACTCCAACTCAGCCGTGGTTAGCAGATCGAAGTCTCTTTCTAATGCGTCCAGGGTAAAGCCGTAGCGGTCCGGCTCGGTTGCTGCGCCATAAGGCCCTATGATTTGCCAATACTTTTCGGTCACACTTCCGGCGTGCTCTAGCCAGTCCTCATAAACGTCAATCTCAACGTAGTCATCCGCGGACTCGTCGTCCAAGTACACACGGCGAGAGCGAATCCTGTAACAAGGCTGAGATGGCGGGAACGTGAAACCCACATTTGCTGATCCCGACCAAGGGAGAACTTCCACTATTTGTCCCGCACACCCTGCTCCTCGACCATGTGGAGACGGAGGCGTGTTCCAAGAACTCGTCTTGACAACTACAATATCGCCGATCTTGAATCTTTCCGTTCTTTCCATGTACTCTCCTTCCCTCTCTAGCACCGCCGCCCATCACGTCCATCTGTAGGGGCGCAGCATGCTGCGCCCCTACAGGTAACACCTAACACTGGGACCAGCCGCATTCCATGCAGGTCATGCAGCCCTCGGCGTAGTAGACGGTGGCCTGGCCGCAGTCCGGACAGAGCGCGCCCACGTGTCGTCCGCCCGACTTTTTCTCGTCCGCGGGTGGGGCGGCGATGGCCGCAGGAAGTTGGGGTTGCCCGCCGTGGTGGGCCACCATGCCGTAGTCTACGACCTGCGGGATGACCTCCTCGCCCAGGTACCTTCGGAGCGCCTTGGCGATGGCGTCGGGGATGGAGCGCACCTTCTCCATGCCGAAGCCGGTGGTGCTGAACCCGCCGATGCCCTCGAACTGCTCGATGATCAGGGCCAGGCGCTCTCGACGCGAGAGCGGCGCGCTCAAGCGCAGGAGCTGGGAGATGGCCCGGCAGGCGGCCTCGGTCATGGCCTGCACGTCAGACCCAGCCTTGCCGATGGTGGCAAAGACCTCGAAGGGCTCCCCCGGCGTCACCTCGCTGACGGTCACGTAGAGGTTCCCGAAGGGCGTTGGCTGCTTGATGGTCTTGGAGTTGAGGACATCGGGCCTGGCGGCAACGGACTCTCGCCAGGCGCCCATGTCCGTCACCGTGGGGATGCGCTGGCCTTCCACAGCGATTGGCAGCTCGGTCGCGTCGGCGGAATGGTCACCCGTCGTCAGGACCTGGCCGGTCCGGCTGCCGTCCCGGTAGATGGTGATGCCCTTGCAGCCCTCGCGATAGGCCAGCTTATAGGCGTTCGCCACGTCTTCCATGGTGGCGCTGGAGGCGAAGTTGATGGTCTTGCTGACGGCATTGTCGGTGTAGCGCTGGAAGGCCGCCTGCATCCGCACGTGGGACAGCGGGTCGATGTCGTGCGCGGTGACGAAGACACGCTGCACGTCCTCGGGCACCTCGGCGACGCCGTGGCAGGTGCCGTAGACGGCTATCTTGCTCATGAGGGCGTCGGAGTAGAAGCCCCGCTGTTTGGCGACTTTCACAAACACCGGGTTCTCGAAGCGCTCCTTGATGGAGCCCTCCAGCCCGTGGTGCTCAAAGCAGAGGGCAAAGACCGGTTCGACGCCGCTGGACACCCCGGCAATCAGGGAGATGGTGCCCGTGGGCGCGATGGTGGTTCTGGTGGAGTTGCGGTAGCGAGGGCCGCCGGGATAATCGTAGATGCTGCCCTCCCAGGCCGGAAAGACGCCGCGCTCCTCGCCCAACTCGATGGAGGTCTCGTTGGACCTGCGGTTGATGAACTCCATCACCGCCTCGCCCAGACGCCGTGCCTCCTCCGAGCTGTAGGGCACCCCTAGTTCCAGGAGCATGTCCGACCATCCCATGACGCCCAGGCCGATCTTTCGGGCCGCCTTGGTCATGACCTCTATCTCAGGGACGATGTACTCGTTCATATCGATGACGTTGTCCAGGAACCGTGTGGCGATCTTGATGACCGCGCCCAGGCGGTCCCAGTCGACCCGCTTCATGGCGTCGTCCGACCAAGAGTTCATCGAGCCTGAAGGCTCCTCAGAACCTGAACGGCCTGAAGACTTCTCAGAGTCTGAACGACCGGGCAGGATCATCTTGGCCAGGTTCAGGGAGCCCAGGTTGCAGGACTCGTAGGGCATCAGCGGCTGCTCGCCGCAGGGGTTGGTGCTCTCCACCGCCGCAATGTGGGGACAGGGATGGTCCCGGTTCACCCGGTCGATGAACACAATGCCGGGGTCGCCGTTCTTCCAGGCGTTCTCCACCATGCGTTGGAAGACGTCGCGCGCGTTCAGGCGGCCGGAGGGCAGCCCGCTGCGGGGGTTGATGAGGTCGTAGTCGCGGCCTTCCTCAACGGCCTGCATGAACTCCTCGGTGACGGTGACGGAGATGTTGAAATTGGTTATGGAGACCATGTCGTTCTTGCAGGAGATGAACTCCAGGATGTCCGGGTGGGTCACGGAGAGGATGCCCATGTTGGCGCCACGGCGCATGCCGCCCTGTTTGATGGCCTCCGTAGCGGCGTCGAACACCTTCATGAAGGAGACCGGCCCGCTGGCAACCTGGCCCGTGGACGCGACAATGTCGTCCGCGGGGCGCAGCCGCCCGAAAGAGAAGCCGGTGCCGCCGCCCGTCTTGTGAATGAGCGCGGCGTGCTTCACCGAGTCGAATATCTTGTCCAGGGAGTCTTCCACCGGCAGCACAAAGCAAGCGGAGAGCTGCTGAAGCTCACGGCCCGCGTTTGCCAGGCACGGAGAGTTGGGGAGGAACTCCAGGTTGGCCATGACCTGGTAGAACTCCTCGGCCCACGCCGCCACGTCGGCCTCGGCGTTGTAGAGGAGCTCGGCCTCGGCCAGGTTGCGGGCTACGCGGCGGAACATGCCGTCAGGGTCTTCCACCAGTTTGCCCTGCATGTCCTTCTTCATATACCGCTTCTCCAAGACGGTGACGGCCTGAGGAGTCATCCTGGGTTTGCCCCGGAGACGGGTCGGCGCCTTGGGGATGGCCGTGCCGGGAGCAACGGCTGCTCCGCCGCCTGCGTCGGCGCAGGCGCCGACGGTCACCGGCATGAAGGCGCGCGAAATAGCGCGGCCCTCCGCCTTGGCGGCGATCTCCTCCTCTATGCGGGCAATGACGCGCGGGCTGGTGATGTTGATGCGGCGCGCCACCTCCTCCACATTCCAAGATGGCTCGGCGGCCTTTTCCGCCTGAGCCACGCGCTGTCCGTTTATATGTGAGCCGTTCCGGCCGTTACCGTTACTCTGCCCTGCCAAGATGAGCCTCCTTATTGCCCGCCTTAGGCGGGCATAGATAGATTAGTGCGAGAAAATAAATTGAGCTGCTTTTGTTTACCCCAACTCCAGTTCCAGGATCGCCCGCTGGGAGAGAACGAACTTGCGCTCGTTGCTGCTGATGACCTCGTTGATAAAGCCCTGGCGCGCCCAGTAATCCAGCCAGCCCATGCTGGTAGAGTTGGCGCTGAGGGTCTGCAACAGCTCGTCCTCGTTCTTGCCGCCGGCCCGGTACATATCCCTAAAGATGGCCTGGGCCTGAACTGCAGGCTCCGACCAGAACTCTTCACCCTGTTCACGGGTCTCTTGTTCTGCCCGTTCCGTGGGTTCGGGTTCCTGGACGTTATCGTCGCTGATTGAAGATGACATTGATGATACTGCCTCCCGTTCTCTGCGCTCAGCGCAGGCGCTATATTTACTGTTCGAGGCCAAAGGGCGAGAACCCTTCGGCAGGTCGTTAGACTCTGAGCGTCTCAGACTCGATGAACTCAGGACGGTGCCCTTCGACAGGCCCTTCGAGAGCCGAAGCAATCCTCTAAATCACCCTCACCCTATCACGTCCATTTGTAGGGGCGCAGCATGCTGCGCCCCTACACCGCGCAGGTCGCAGATACTCGTACCCTATGCCGCTTCGGTGACGGGAAACCATCGCTCCACCCAGGCGGTGATCAACGCCCTCAGTTCACGGCGCTGCGGAAAGTCGGTACGCGCTATCTTCTCTTTCAGCTCGTAGAACGCGGCGTCCCTCCGGGTGATCTCCTTGACAGCCTCGGAAGTCACCACTCTGGATGTGTTAGACCGCAGCCACTGGCTGAGGCCGAAGACCACGTGCTGTTTGTGGCCGTCGAAGCTCGGGTTGTCTTCCGCGGATTCCGCCTGCAACAGGCCGGTCCACGCAACACTGCCGATGGCCTGTGACAGCTCTTGTTCCATCATGGCAAGTCTCCTTCCGGGCTACGGTTCCAGGAAGAGGCCGGTGCGCAGACTCGCGAACCAGCACGCTCCCCTGCCCATACCAGCGACAACGGGTGTCGCCCGAAACTCCTGAGCGGCAGTGTCCAGCGCCTGGCGGCAGCGTTCCGTGGCGCTCGCGGAGGACTCGCCCGGCAGCGCCTGCACAAGCCACACCCGCCGACCCTTCGCCGCCCATAGGTGGTAGGCCTCCCCTCCCGCGGGGGTGAGGTCGGCGGTCCATCCCAAATGTTCCAAGCAATCGCAGAGCGCCTCGGCGAGGCCGGTCTCTTCGATTGCCGTTGTTTGCGCTACCATCATCAGCGCTCCCTTCTCCACTGCTCGCCGCTCCTGGAGCTCATCGAGCTCATCGAGTCTGAGGACTCTTCAGAGTCTGAACGACCTTTCTGCGGGTAGGCGGATCTCCCGAAAGAGTGGCGACTAGTAGGGCTTGGACTTCAGTTGGAGATCAGCCTCCTGCCGCGCCGCCCTCGTGGCAGGGTGACCACATCGTCTGGCAGGAGCCGGAGCTGGTTCACGGGGGCGCCCCGGTGCTCATCACCGGAGGCCAGGCTTTCAAGTTCTTGACGCAGGGAGTCGATGTCGGTGAACTCCCTGTAAACGCTGGCGAAGCGCACGTAGGCGATGTGGTCCAGGGCCTTCAAGCGTTCCATGACCAGTTCGCCGATGACTGAACTGGAGATTTCCGAGCGCCCGAGACGGTGAAGCTCGTTCTCCACGTCCGTGACCACCCGCTCCACCGAGCCGATGGGGAGGGGGCGCTTGGTGCACGCCATTCGCACTCCTGCGGCCAGCTTATTGCGGTCGTACTCCTCCCGCCGGTTGTCTTTCTTGATGACATAAAGGCTCTGGGCCTCGATGCGCTCGTAGGTGGTGAAGCGGGACTCACAGGCGAGGCATTCTCTGCGGCGTCTGATGCCGGATTCCACGTCCCTGGAATCGATGACCTTGGTATCGAGGTGCTGGCAATACGGGCACTTCACTTCGGCAACCCCTGTTTTTGCTGGCGGAACCGCCGTCAGAACGCCGCTCTCTCCCTATCCGTCGGTGAGGAAAGCTCTGCCAGGATAGCAATCACGCTACCTTGCATAGTGACGCTTAACTTATACTACATGATGTGTTTTGTCAAGAGGGAACACTATATTTGGTGCAAGAAGTGAAACCCGCCTGATGGAAGCGCAAGAGCGGGTATGCAAGTGTGGTGTTCCTGAAGAACACCGTGAGATTGTCATTGCGAGGAGCTGGGGATGTGGTGGCTGGGCAGGGGTGACCCTTCGGTTGGCTCAGGACAAGCTCCGCAATCTGGGGGCGAACCTCTCAGCCCTCCCCCAGATTGCTTCGCCCTCCTTCGTCGGGCTCGCAATGACATTTGCACCGAACGTCGGAAACGAGACACAAAGAATGGGCCGTTACAAACAAATAGAACGGGACCGACGCTCATTTCAGCTCCTCTGGTGGCTTGAGGTTCCTAAATGTGGCGTAGAGAGCGAGGTCATAGATGATCTTGATACCCCCGCACAAAAAGAACGGGACTGCGCTCGAGAGGAACTGGGTAGCGACACCGGCCAGGGCGGGACTGACGCTCTGGCTCACGCCGCGGGCCACCGTGGTGATGCCGGCGGCGGCGGTCCGCTCCTCGACAGTCACCACCGCCATGAGGTAGGACTGGCGGGTGGGCACGTCCATCTGCGAGAGGGACTGCCGGACCAAAAATAGCGCCGCAGCCAGCGCGGCGGTTGGCGCCAGGGGGATGAGCATGAGCAGGAGGTTGGAAGGGAGATGGCTGAATACCATGGTGTTGATCAGCCCGAACCGCGCCGAAAGCCTGGCCGCGGCAAAGAAGGAGAACCCCTCCAGCAGTCCTGACGCCGCGAAAAGAAGGCCCACCATTTCAAGGGGCATCCCCCGGACGCTGTGAAACCAGTAGGCCAGGAAGCTCTGCACAATCAGCCCGCCCGCCAATGCATCGATGCTGAAAAGAGCCGCCAGCTTGATCACGGTGTCGCGAGATGGCCCGAGTCCCCACCGTCCCATGCTCTGGGCCTGGCCCCGCAGCTCAACCTCCGGTGAGAGCCATGAGACGAGGAGCAGCACCGCGAGAGCCAGAAACGTATAAACCCAGAACATGCTGCGGAACGCATCCAACCCTGAAAAACCCAAGGCGCTCTGCAATAGGACGGGCAGACCGCTGAACACAGCTCCCAGCGCTCCCGCAAAGGAGCTTGCGGTGTTGTAGGCGGCAAAAAGCTGAGTGCGGTGCCCGTCGTCTGTGGTTTGCGGGAGCATCGCCTGCTCAAGGGAGAGGAATGCGCCCCGTTCGCTGGTGGATACGCTGATGGTGCCGGACAGCGCCGCGATGAAGAGGAGCAGAAAGCTGCTGCTGAGGGCAAAAACTGCTCCTGCCGCAAGCATCATCACTGCATTGGCCGCCAGCAGCCGTCTCCTGCCCCAGCGGTTGGCGGTGACGCTGAACAGCAGGGTGAGCGCAGCGGCCCCCATCAGGCTTGCCGTGAGCACGAACCCGATCCCGGAGGCTTCCAGCCCCATAGCCTCCAGGTAGATGGCGAGCAGCACGCTCAGGCAGCCGTAGCCAAAAGCCCGGAGGCCGCGCGCAATGAGGATGAGCCAGCCATCCCTGCTCAACCATGGGAGAGGCCGCCTCGCACGCTCATGGTTCTCGCTCATGGTGAGCATAGTTTACCCTGAGCTTGCCGAAGGGAACCATGAGCCGCCCTTCCTTCGACACGCTCAGGCCATTCCAGGTCATTCGACTCTGAGAGTCTCAGACTCGATGAGTTCTGCAAGAGATGAGCGGTCATCACAAAACGGGACAGGATAATTGGACCACAATTCAAACGGTATAGAGGTTGCACGGAGCAAAGAACATTGTTTGCTTTCAGAAATAAAGGCGCCCTCCTGCGAAAGAGGGCGCCTGGGTATGACCGCGGGCGTCAGTTGACCGTCCGAGCTCTCCGTAAGAAAGGTGGGATATCCAGGTCCTCCGCTTCTTCCACCGCGCGAGGGATCAGCCTTCTCACTATTCCTTCAGGGGGTTCATCACGCAAGACCCGCGCGCCGAGGGCCGCGGCCTTGAAGCCGGTGGCGATGAGGGTGATCTTGATCTTGCCGTCCATACGAGGGTCAATGACGGTGCCAAAGATGATATTCGCGTCGGGATCGACCGCCTTGGCAATGATCTCCGCCGCTTCGTTGACCTCGTGGATGCCGAGGCTCTCGTCGCCGGTGATGTTGAAGAGGACGCCGGTTGCACCATCGATGGAGACGTCCAGCAGCGGGCTGGTGATGGCCGCTCTCGCGGCCTGAGCGGCCCGCTCATCGCCTTCTCCGAAACCGATGGCCATGAGCGCATGTCCCGCATTCTGCATGATGGCCTTGACGTCGGCAAAGTCAAGGTTGATGTCGCCGGGGGTCGTGATGACCTCTGAGATGCCCTGGATGCCCTGGCGCAGCACGTCGTCTGCAAGCTTGAAGGCTTCGGTAAGGGGGAGCCGCTTATCCGTGATGGCCAGCAGCCGGTCGTTTGGGATGACGATGAGAGTGTCCACGTTCTCTTGAAGGCGCTGCACGCCGTCTTCGCTGACCATGCGTCGCTTTGAGCCTTCAAAACTGAAGGGGCGGGTTACCACCGCCACGGTGAGCGCTCCCACCTCTTTGGCGACCTCCGCAACCAGGGGAGCCGCGCCGGTGCCGGTGCCGCCGCCCATGCCAGCGGTGATAAAGACCATGTCAGCGCCGTCCACTGCCTCCAGCAGCTCTTCCCTGCTCTCGCGGGCGGCCTTCTCGCCCTTCGATGGGTCGCCTCCCGCGCCGAGGCCCTTGGTGAGGCTCTCGCCAATCCGGATGCGGAGGGGCGCTTCTGAACGGAGCAGGGCCTGCGCGTCTGTATTGACCGCTACAAAGTCCACGCCCTGTATTCGCTCTATGATCATGCGGTTGATGGCGTTGCAGCCAGCACCGCCCACTCCAATGACCTTGATGATTGCCGGCGTATCGTCACCTGACATTGCGCCTCCTCTTTTTGCTGGCATGTGCTCCCCTTTCTTTATGGTTGCTCGGAGGTCAATTCAATCCGAAAGCTTACACTTTTATCTTCAGCAACGATAGGAGGTTGCGGAAGAAGTCTGATAATGAGAACCCATCTGATCGGGCATCAGCGCGCTCGCTGCCATAGCGGACCGCCCACAGCAGCAGCCCGACGCTCGTGGCGTACGCGGGACCATGAACAGCGTCCACCAGGCCGTAGATTCCGGACGGCACACCAAGACGAACCGGCATGTGGAAGAACTGTTCTGCCACCTCGGCCAGACCCCTCAGGTTGGAAGAACCGCCGGTGAAGACGATGCCAGCCGGAAGCAGGTCATGAAAGCCGGATACGCGGATCTCATCACGGATCAGGTCCAGAAGTTCATCCAGGCGGGCGCGCATCACCTCGCTCATCAGCCGGGTGGAGACCAGCCGTTTTGTGCCATCGCCGAAGGCCGCCGCCTCGAAGGTGTCATCGGGAGAGATTGTCTGCGGCAGCACGCAGCCGTAAGCCAGCTTCGCCTCCTCTGCGGCGGCATAGGGAGCGCGGATGCCGATGACCAGGTCCTGGGTGAACTGATAGCCCCCCACGGGCAAGACGGCGGTATGGGCAATGCTCCCATGGGAGAAGAGGGCGATGTCCGTGGTGCCGCCCCCAATGTCCACCAGCGCCACGCCCGTTTCTCGCTCATCTTCCGTCAGCACCGCTTCCCCGCTGGCCAGGGGTTCCAGGACCAGGTTCTCAATCTCGATGCCCGCCTCCTGGACGCACTTGGTCAGGTTCTGAATAGCCGTGACTGCGCCGGTAATGATGTGCGCTTCCACATCCAGGCGGAAACCGTGGAGACCCACGGGGTTCTGCACTCCCTCCTGTCCGTCCAGAATATAGCTGCGAGGCACCACATGGATTATCTCCCTGCTATTTGGGATGCTGACGGCGCGCACCGCTTCAAGCACTCGTGAGACATCCTCCATGGAGACCAGGTGGTCGTTGCGGTTGATGGTGACCATTGCCCGGTTGTTCTGACAGGTCAGGTGATTTCCGGTGATGCCCACATGCGCAGAGTAGATTCGAGTGCCGCTGCTGCGCTCCGCACGCTCCACAGACACTTTGATGGCTTCTGCCACTTCGTCGATGTTGAGGACCATGCCTTTCGAAAGGCCGCGAGAAGGCGCCAGGCCAATGCCGGTCACCTCGAGATCACCGCCGAAGCCAAGCTGGCCCACTAGGGTGCAGACTTTGGTGGTGCCCACGTCGATGGCTGCGAAGCCGCCGGAACCCCTAGCCACATTTACCTCTCATAGAACGTCACGGCCGGAAAAACGGCCTATCGCCAAAGCGAAGGTCAACATGATTCACCTGCAACTTCTGCTCTTGCCCCTGTTTTAGCAGGGCTTTCCACACGGCGAGCTTCCACTCAAAGTCTGAGGAGTCGCCGAAACGCGCCCGTTTGCCTGACTGAGTTTCCACCACCAATCCGCCGTAGCTCAGGTACTCAAATCTTTTGGCGGGGTCTCCCAACTCTTTGGGGAGCAGGTCTAGAAGGGTCAGGGTGAGGGCGATGGTGCTGCTATCCAGCGTGTCGCCGGCCGACGGCGCGTTGCCGTCCATGGCCTGAATGACAGGGAGGTCGCTTGGGAGAAAGGTCTCTTCCAAGACGGCGCCGTCTTTCCCCACGAGGAACCGGCGGTTGCCTGTTTGCCAGATAGCCACTGGTTCACGCTCCTTGACGATGATTGACACCTGATTTGGAAGATACCTCTGAATGGTGACTGCCTGAACCCAGGGATCCTGGAGCAGCGCACTCTCAGTGTTCTCCACAGACAGCGCAAGCAGGTTCTGCCCCGCGATCCCTGCGTGCTCAACCAGGTCAGCCGGCGCAAGGCGGTGGGTTCCCTGCACGTTCACCTCAGAGATGGTGAACATTGGGTGCTCATACAGGCTTACGGCAAGGAATGCCCCAAGCGAAACCGCACAGAGGATGAAGGCAGCGCGCAGCAAAGCTTTTAGGAACGCCCATGGCCGGTTGGGCGCTGCCGAGCGCGCCGCAGCGTTCGATTCCCTGCGAGAGGTGGGGGAAAGGCTCCAAGGCGCCTGGCTCTTGTACACCGCTCCCCTACTCCGTCCCTTTATAATTGACATAATTATACCAGGTGCGCTGCTTCTCCTGGTGCCGTTCAATGGCCAACTCGATTAGCTTGTCCAGCAGAGCGCCATAAGACAGACCGGCCGCCTCCCACATCTTGGGATACATGCTCATCTGAGTGAAGCCCGGGATGGTGTTAATCTCGTTAACGAAGATTCTCTCGTCACTCGCGCGCAGGAAGAAGTCGACTCGCGCCATCCCAGAGGCATCGATGGCGGTGAAGGCCCTGCACGCCAGGTCTTGCACCGTGGCCGCTATCTCAGGAGCAATTGGGGCAGGAACAATGAGCAGGGTGCGGTCGTCATGATATTTCGCTTCGTAGTCGTAAAACTCCCGGGCAACCACAATCTCGCCCACGGCGGAAGCTGCCGGTTTCTCGTTCCCGAGGACGCTGCACTCCAGCTCTCTGCCGAGGATCGCCTCTTCCACCAGCACCTTGCGGTCCAGGCGCAACCCGGTTTCGATGGCCGGGCCGAGCTCTCCCATCGAGCGCGCTTTCGTGACGCCCACGCTGCTGCCGCCGTTGGATGGCTTCACGAAACAGGGAAAGCCCAGCGTGCGGGCGATCTCTTGTTGGAGCGCCTCGGCCTGTTCTGCCCACTGCTGACGTGAGATCGACAGAAAGCGGGCGCAGGGCAGCTCAGCATCACGGAGCACCCGCTTCATCAGCACTTTGTCCATGCCAACGGCGCTCCCCAGGACACCCGCGCCCACATATGGCACATCGGCCAGCTCCAGCAGGCCCTGGATCGTGCCATCCTCCCCGAAGGTGCCGTGTGTCAGGGGGAAGACCACGTCCAGCAGGGGCAGGTCTCCTAGCGGTGCGCCGGCGGGGATCAAGTCGTTGAGACCTCTTGCAGCCACACCCTGCTCACGGGCGTCTTCCGTCAAAGCGTCGTCCGACGTCAGCAGCGATGTCGCGCTTCCTGGTGGGAGCCATTTCCCCTCTTTGGTGATGCCGATTGGTATCACCTCGTACTTGTCCTTGTCCAGGGCATGGATAACCGACTGGGCCGAGAGCAGCGAAATCTCGTGCTCCACCGACCGCCCACCGAACAGGACCCCGACACGCAGCTTTTTCATGACAATACGTCTAGCGTTTTCTCTCCGGCACTTGCTGGATTTCTGGTTCCAACCGTATCCCGAATGATTCCTCAACCTTCTCTTTGACCACTTCCATGAGCGCACGGACATCTGCGGCCGTTGCCTTGCCCCTGTTTACAATGAAGTTGCCGTGTTTTGGGGAGACCTGGGCATCGCCGATGCGCGTGCCCCTGAGGCCAACTTGCTCCACAAGCCAGCCCGCTGCGTATCCTTCAGGATTCTTGAAGATGGAGCCCACGCTGCGCTGGCTGGGCTGCGTCGATTTTCGATATGTGGTGTGTTCCTCCATGCGAACCTTCACCTGCGCGGGGTCTTCTGGAGTGAGCAGCAGCTCCGCCGACAGCACCACCGGGCCACGCTGGGAACCCGCCCAGGCCGAGCGAAAGTTGCTGTTTCGGTAGGAAAAGCCGATGTCTTTCTTCGCGAGCGCTCGCTCACCGTCGTGCGTCCAGACATGCACGGCGTCCACAACGTCAGCCATGGATCCGCCGTGCGCGCCAGCGTTGTTCACAATACCGCCGCCGATGGTGCCGGGAATGCCGACTGCCCACTCCAGCCCGGCCATCCCCGCGTGCGCGGTCTGCCGCGCCACGCGGGGCAGAGGCGTCCCACAGAAGGCGCGGACGCGCCATTGACCGTCTGCAGTTCCGCGTTCGCGGTAAAAATGCTCGTTGGGCACGTCCCTGTTGGTCCAGGTCTCAACGACCAAACCAGCAACCCCGCTGTCATCCACCAGCAGGTTGCTGCCCGCTCCCATGAGCAGGACGGGAGCTTCCCATTCTTTGGCCAGATCAAGCACGCTGCGGAGTTCTTCGCAGGTATGGACCTGCAGGTACGCCTCGGCGGGACCGCCAATGTGAAAGGTGGCGTGGAGCGCCATGGGCTCCTCCCGCTTCACCCGGACGAGCTTTTCCAAGTGCGAAATGAGACGTTCAACGGGCATGGCGCTCCTTTTGCAGAAGCTCTGCAAACAGAGCTTCCACAAGCTGCGGGCCGACAGTATAGATGTCACCCGCGCCCAGCAGCATGACCACGTCATCCGGTTTGAGAGTCGCCGGCAATTCTTCCGCAACCGCGGCGATGGAGGGAATGAACGTCACCTTCCGGTGCGCCAACGCGCCTGCCAGTTCCTGGCCAGTCACGCCCCAGGTGTTGTCCTCTCGTGCGGCGTATATGTCGGTGATGTAGACGGCATCGGCGTCCTTGAAAGCGCCGACGTACAGGGGCATCAGCAGTTTCGTTCGGCTGTACGTGTGCGGCTGAAAGACGCAGATGATCCGGCGGTCCCCATAGCGCTGGCGAGCCGCCGCGAGGGTGGCACGAACCTCAGTGGGATGATGCGCGTAATCGTCTACGATGGTGACGCCGTTTGCCTCTCCAACGACCTGAAACCGCCTTTTAACGCCGCCAAAAGTCGAAAGGGCATCTCGCATCACCTCTTTGTCGATGCCGAGCAGGTCGGCGGTGGCAATAGCGGCCAGTGCGTTACTCACGTTGTGCTGACCAGGTATACGGAGAGAAAAATCCGCAAAGGCAGCGCCGTCCCGGAGGCACCGGAAATCTGACCCTCCCAAGGAGTTGGGGGTAACGTCTTCCCCTCTCCAGCGGGCCGCTGGATGAAAGCCATAGCTGACGAGAGAATGGACGTTTAGTGACCCCGTTGACAACACCCCACCACTATATGGCCTATTTTCCCCAGCAGAAAGGGCCATATGTTGTGTCGATTCTAGTCCAGCCAGTACCGGATCGTCAAGGCAAAAGACCACGTGCCCGTTGGCGGGCACGCCCTGGAGGAACTGAGAAAACGCGTTCACGACGCCCTGCATATCCTTGTAGAAGTCCAGGTGCTCCGCTTCGATATTCGTGACGACGGCGATTTCTGGCCTCATAGTCAGGAAGGACGCGTCGTACTCGTCCGCTTCCGCCACCAGCCATTCACCGTTCCCGCCTCTCGCGTTGCCTCCCAACTCCGTCGTCTCGCCTCCCACCAGCACTGTGGGGTCCAGCCCCGCCTTGACTAACGTCCATGCTATGAGGGAGGAAGTGGTCGTTTTCCCGTGGGTGCCTGCCACCGCAATGTCCCGTTTCTCCGTCATCAGTTGTCCCAGAAGCTCCGCTCGCTTGAGCACGGGTGTGCCGCGGGCGTGAGCTTGCTGCAACTCCAGGTTGTCCGGTCGGATGGCGGCAGTGATGACCACGAGGTCGACACCTTTTAGATGGGAGGGATTGTGGCCTTCAAAGAAGAGAGTCCCTTCCTGTTGCAGGGCCAGGGTCAGGCTGGTCGAATGCAGGTCACAACCGCTGACGTGGTCGCCTCTGCCCAGGAGAAGACGGGCCAGGGCGCTCATGCCAATACCGCCAATGCCGATGAAGTGAACGTTTCTAGGAGCCAAAACGACAGCTACTTTGCCGTTGCAGCGTGCCGGGCAGCCCCATTGCAGGCCCGCCGGCGCGCCATGTCTATCAACAGGCCCGAGATAATCCTGGCAGCCTCTGGCATGGCAAGACTTCTGGCTTGGCTGGCCATCTGCTGGAGCTTGACGTCATCTTGCAGCAGAGAGATGACCAGGGGCACGAGATCTTTCATGCGCGATTCTGGAACGGAGATGGCTGCTCCCCGTTCTTCTAAATACGCGGCGTTGAACCGCTGGTGTCCTCCGGCAAAGGAGCCTGGAACAAGCACCGACGGCAGGCGAGAAATGGTGAACTCGCCGATGACAGACGCACCGGCGCGGGAGACTGCCAGGTCGGCGGCTGCCATAACATCCGGGACGCCTTCTCTGAGGTAGGTATGCAGATGATAACGGGAACGCAGGGAGTCGGGCAGCTTATCGGACGCTTCCTGGAGCCAGGAAGCATCCTGCTCTCCGGAGACGTGGATGATCTGACAAACAGCGAGCAACTCTTGAAGATGTCGCGCGACCTCCTGGTTGATGGCGCGCGCTCCCAGACTGCCGCCCCATACCAGGAGGGTTTTTAGCGCTGGGTCAAGACCGAACCGCTGATAACCAGCGGAAGGGTCTCCCCTGTCGAAGCCCGGCCTCACGGGATAACCGGTGACCACACACTTGGAGGGGGGGGGGAGGGAGGAGGGGTGTGCGGTTACGGCAACCTTCGAGACCACGCGGGAGAGGAATCGGACCGCGAGGCCGGGTTCGACATCGGGGAGATAGAGGAGGGTAGGGACACCGCGCAGCCAGCCTGCAAGGACGATAGGTACACTGACGTACCCTCCTGTCGCGAGAATGACCTTGGGGCGGAGCCGCCCCAGAGTTTCCCACGCTTGGGCAATGCCGCGCAGAATCGAAATACTACTTTGAACGAGTTGAAACGGGTTGCGGCCTTGCACGGCGCCGGCGCTCACCGGCGTAAAGGCAATGCCCGCCTCTCTCGATAGGGATTCTTCGGCGCGTCCACGCGTGCCCAGGTATGAGATGTGCTCTCTGGGCACGGAGTAGGGCGGCGCTTCCAGCGCTGCTACCACGGAAAGCACCGGGTAGACATGGCCTCCTGTGCCACCACCGGTCACCACTACCCGCATCTAGCGCGCCTCCAGTGTCTGACTCTGAGTTGGCTCTGTTCCCTTTAAGTACCTGGAGATGCTGAGCAGGATTCCCACGGCTGCCATGGTGGCGGCAAGGGACGATCCCCCGTAGCTGATGAACGGCAGCGGGATGCCAGTCAGCGGAATTGCCTGCGTAATCCCACCGATATTGATGAGCGTCTGATAGGCTATCCAGGCAACAATGCCTGACGCGAGCAATGCCCCAAACCTGTCCGGCGCATGCTGCACGATACGTGCTCCCCGATAGATGACGGCAGCAAAGAGTAAGATGACGACCATACAGCCAATGAACCCCAACTCTTCGCCTATGATGGCGAAGATACCGTCGGTGTGGGCGCCCGGCACATAGAAGAACTTCTGACGGCTGGCGCCTATGCCCAGGCCGGTTATGCCGCCGGTGCCCAGAGCAATGAGCAGTTGGATGATGTGAAAGCCGATCCCCTGCGGGTCCTGCCAGGGGTTCAGAAATGACTGCCACCGTTCGACTCGGTAGGCGGCAGTGGTGATGAGGAACGCTCCCCCGGCCAGCCCAGAGAGGACGATCATCGTCAGCGCGGTTAAGCTTGCGCCGGCTAGGAAGTACATGGTTCCTGCGGTGAGGATTATGACGAGAACGGTGCCGAAGTCAGGCTGCTTCATAATAAGGAAAGAGACGATCCCTACAACTCCGGCTATGGGCAGCAGCCCCGTTTTGAAGTCAGTGACGCGGCGGTTGGAAGACGACAGCCATGCTGCCACCACCAGGATCATAGCGATCTTCATGAACTCACTGGGCTGGACGGCCGGCAGCGGGCCAATCTGCAGCCAGCGGGACGCCCCATACTGGCTGGAGCTGAATCCCGGAATGATGACCAGCACCAGGCTCACCAGTGCGCCCACAAATATGAAGGGGCTCAGGAAACGCCACCAGCGATAATCAATGGACATGCAAGCGAACAGCAGCGCCACTCCCAGCGCAGCGCCCATCGCCTGACGCATCAGGAAATAGAACACGTTATGGTATTCCGTTATGGCCAGGGCGAAGGTCGCGCTGTAGACCGCCTGCAGCCCAATCACCACCAGCACGGTCACAAAGCTGAGCAGCCAGTAGTCGGCATGGCCTTTGGGCGTTCGCACACTCGATGCGGCCGCTACCACGATGTCTCTCCCGTCTGCGGACGTGGCGCCTGTGTCTGGAGCGATTGCACCAGGCGCTTGAACTCTTTCCCCCGTGCTTCAAAGTTTGGGTAGCGGTCAAAGCTGGTGCAGCCGGGGGAAAGCAGGACCACGTCGCCACGCCTTGCCAGTTGTCTTGCCGTCAATACCGCTTGCTCAACGGTATCGACGCGTACGAGCCGCCCGTTGTCCTTCCATTCCCGCTTGAAAGCGTCTTCCAATAGCGGTGCGGCGGCGCCAAAAAGCACGATGGCCGAACATCGGCGGGCAGCTTCAACCGCCCATTCTTCCAGCGGGAGGTTCTTGTCTTTGCCGCCTGCTAAGAGCACGATTGGCCGGTCGAAGGACCGCATGCCGGCCATCGCCCGCACTGGCGTAGTGGCTATGCTGTCATTGTAGTAGTCTGCTCCTTCGATGCTCCCCACCCACTCCAAGCGGTGCTCGATGCCTTTGAACCGGCGGACAGCATCTGCAATTGTCTCTACTGGAAGGCCCGCTGCTGATGCAGCAGCCGTCGCTGCGAGGACGTTCTCGATGTTGTGCGCCCCCAGGAGGTTGATTTCGTTCACCGAAATGACTTCATAGACCTGGCCGGCGCGTGCCAGCGTGATCTTGTCATCCCGCAAGAATGCCCCATCGGATGGAGGCACAGAATGCGCGGCAAACGCTGCCACGCTGCCACGTGCCTTCTCTGCCATCGCCTGCGTCACAGGGTCATCCCAGTTGATCACCAGTGTGTCGTCCTTTGACTGAAAGGCGAAGAGTCGCTCCTTGAGGGCCACGTACTCTTCCATGGTGTACCGGTCGGCGTGACTGGGCGATATGTTTGTCACCACGGCTACGTTTGGGCTGCGATCCGTCAGCTCAAGCTGGGTATGGCTAATCTCCAGTACCACCCAGTGCTGTGGTGTCAATTCGTCCAGCTCACCCAGCAGCATCACGCCGATATTGCCGCCTACCATGACCGGCCAATTGGCAGCACGGAACATCGCGCCCGTGAGAGCGGTTGTGGTGCTTTTGCCTGCGCTGCCCGTGATACCGAGTATGGGTGCAGGGCACAGCTCCATGAACAGTCTTGTGACAGAGCTGAAGGGGACGCCTCGGGCACGCGCGGATGCCAGCGCCGGAATGTCCAGGGGCACGCCCTGGCTGACAAAAATAATGTCGGCGTCTACACAGTCCTCTGGGCGGTTTGCTCCCAGGGAGAGGCGCACCGGCATCCTCTGGATGAGAGACAGATTGGCAGTAAGAGCTTCGGCGGGCTTGCTATCGCTCACGGTCACATGGGCGCCCGCCTGCACCAGGTACGGCACCAGAGCGGCGCCCTCTATGCCCAGGCCGATTACGGTAACTCGTTTTCCGCGGAGGTCCATGTTACTCACCTACGCCAGCGCCAGCGCCACGCCCATCATCGCAGCAACCATGCCCACCAACCAGAAGCGCATGGTCACCTGTGGTTCGGACCATCCCAGGAGCTCAAAATGGTGGTGAAGGGGACTCATGAGGAAGACCCGCTTCCCACCGGAGATTTTGTAATACGTAACTTGCAGGATTACAGAAAGCGTCTCGGCCACAAAAACAATGCCGATAAGAGGAAGCAGCAGCCAGTGCCCGGTCATCATTGCCACCACGGCCAGTGTGGCTCCCAGCGCCAGCGCTCCTGTGTCCCCCATGAAAACCTGGGCAGGGTGCACGTTGAACCAGAGAAACCCCAGGATGCCGCCCACAATGGTGAAGGAGAACGCCGCAAGGAATGACTGCTCTTGCTGGAAGGCAATGATCCCGTAAGCCGCAAAGGCAAGGGCCGCGGTGCCGCCCGCAAGGGTGTCCAGACCATCGGTGAGGTTGACCGCATTGGCGGTGCCGACGATGGTAATCACCGCGATGGGCACGTACAACGGGCCGATGGGTATTTTGCCGCTGAAAGGCAGATAGACGCTCTCCAATCGCAGCCCGTAATGCAGGACCAGGGATATCCCCACGGCGAGCAACAGGAGGATGAGAAACTTCACGCGTACAGAGAAGCCTCCACCGACACTGCCGACCAGGCTGCCCAAATCGTCTGCGATGCCCACCAGCCCGTTCAACACCAGCGTTGCGAGGGGGACAAAGACGGAGCGCCCCTGGTTGTTGAGGAGCAGTGTTGTGGCTAGGACCGGTACGATAATGATGATTCCTCCCATCGTGGGCGTGCCTCGTTTGACGTTATGACTCTCTGGGCCCTCTTCTCTGATGTCTTTCCCATACTTCTTCCGCCGCAGATACTCGATGATGAATGGCGCCAGGATGACTGTCAGAAAAAAGGTCAGGCCGCTTTGCACCAGAGAGTCAACCACGCCTAGACCTCGCAGAGCCCGTCAACTAATTCCTCCAGCGCCATGCCGCGGGAGCCTTTGACCAGGATATAGACGTTGTCCGCGAGCAGATCACGCAGGAAATCGACGGCGTCCCCCTTGGTGTTAACGTGCCTGACATCTGACAGCCCCTTTGCTCTGGCTGTCTCTGAAATAACTTTGGCTCGTGCCCCTATCGTGATGAGCGTGTCCAGGACTGTCGCTGCGGTCTCGCCGACCTCCTGGTGTCCTTCCGTCTCGTACGCGCCCAGCTCCAGCATGTCGCCAAGCACCGCGATTTTGCGCCCGGGCATCTCGGCAAGAAGCTCGAGCGCCGCCCGGACGGAGGCTGGACTGGCATTGTAAGTGTCATCAAGGATGGTTGCGCCATCTTTGGCCTTCCGTATCCTCACTCTGCCCGCCTCTTGATGCTCTCGCAGTCCCTGGGCGACCTGCTCCTCCGAAAGACCGTCCGCCAGCCCCACTGCTGCTGCCGAAAGCGCAGTGTAGGCGCTGTGCTTGCCCAGTAGGGGCGTGTCTATTCGTGATTTCTTATCTTGCCACACAAGATCGAATGAGATACCGAGCAAACCATTGCCCTGAATGTTTTCCGCCCTACAATCGGCTGCACTGTTCAAACCGTAGGTGAGGCAGCGAGCACGGGTGCGGCGGCGCAGGGAGAGCACCCGGAAGTCGTCCGCGTTGAGCACCGCGATACCGTCAGAAGGAAGGCTCTCCACCAGCTCCGCCTTGGCGCTCGTGATGTTCTCCATTGTGCTCAGGCGCTCCAGGTGCGTCGGGCCAATGTTGGTGACCACGCCTATCGCGGGAGTGGCGATGCGGCAGAGCGCGGCAATATCGCCGGGACCATACATCCCCATCTCAAGCACTGCCCGTTGATGCCGTTCGGTAAGGTCCAGCAGCGTAAGGGGAAGCCCTATCTCCGTGTTGAAGTTCCCCAGGCTCTTGAGGACGTCATATCTGACGCCCAGCACGCTCGCGATGGCGTCTTTGGTGGACGTCTTGCCCACGCTGCCGGTAATGCCGACGACCTTTGTTCCACAATGAGCCAGACGCGCCTTGGCCAGCGCCTGCAAGCTTGCGAGGGGGTCTTGCACCAGAACGATGGCTACATGAGCGCCCGCGTCCGTTGGGAGGGTCTCTGGCCATGTTCTACCCAGGACCCCCGCAGCCCCGCGGCGCAAGGCTTCCGCTATGAATTGGTGGCCGTCAACGCGCGTTCCCGGCAGGGCGACAAAGAGGTCGCCCTGCTGCACCTGACGTGAATCTGTGACCGCTCGCGGAAAGGTGCGGGTGAGCGCCTCAGCGCTCAGTGGGCGCAGGAGGGAACCAGCAAGTCCCTGAGCGATCTCGCGGCCGGTCAACACGTGGCACGTCCCTTTCATCGTGACTCGACCCTGGCGATCTTACCGGGCTCAGTAGGTGGTATACGCCAGTATATCAGCAACTCGCGGGCGATGTTGCTGAAGACCGGTGCGGCGACCTGACTGCCCCAGGGGCTATTTTTTGGCCGGTCTATCTTCACCAGAATGACCGCCCGCGGCTGCTCATACGGCAAAAACCCCACGATGGAGGCAATGGTTGCATCCGGCTCATAGCCGCCGGCGCTGGGTATGGTGGCGGTGCCGGTTTTGACGCCCACGTTGTAGCCTGGGACCTGCGAAAGCGGAGTTGCCTGCACGGACACTGTCTTCATCATATCCCGGAGTTGTTTCGATGTGTTTTCAGAGATGACGCGCCGCACCTCGACGGGTTGGAACGTCCTGGTCACTCCGGCAGTTTCGATGCGGTCAATGATGTACGGTCGCATCAGGGTGCCGCCGTTGACCACCGCGGTGACGGCAGTGATCATTTGCAAGGGTGTGGCGTTCAAACCCTGCCCGAAGGCGTTTGTCGAGAGGTTGATGGGCCACCAGTTCTCTGCGCCGGGTTTGCTAACCTGTCCCTGCGCCTCTCCCGAGAGGCCCACGTTGGTCAACTGTCCTAAGCCGAATTTGTCTAAATATTGATAGAACCTGTCTTTTCCAAGCTGATCGCTGACCCATACCGCTCCCACATTATTACTGTGCACCAGCAAGTCGGTCATGGATTCCCTGCCGAAGTGCATCCCGTCCCATGTGTTGATGGCGGCTCCATATTTGATGACCGGGCCACCATCCACGTAGGTGGTCTCTGGTGTGACCAGCCCTTCGTTGATTGCTGAGGACATGGTCATCACTTTGAAGGTCGAGCCAGGTTCATAGAGGTCCGTGATGGCGCGATTGCGGAAAAGCTCTGTGCTTTTCGGATCGCTCAGGTTCGGAGCAAGCAAGTCAAACGTTGGCCTGCTGGCCATTGCCAGAATTGCTCCAGTTTTGGGATCCATGATAATAGCGGATCCGCCTTCCGCCTTTTGGCGTGTGACCGCATCTTGCAGTTCGCGCTCAACCACCCGCTGGATTTGGCGATCGATAGTCAGATAGAGGTCGCCGCCATCCTTCGGCTGCGTGACTGAACGATAACCCAGAGGTATTGGCGCTCCGACGACATCTCGTTCAAAGACGAGCGTTCCTGGCACACCTGCCAGCTCCCGGTCGTAGTCCATCTCGATTCCGGTGACGCCAAGGCCGTCCCGTCCCAAGAAGCCGAGTAAGACTCCTGCCAGGTTCCCCTCCGGGTAGGACCGCTCCGTGCGCTCCTGGGCGCTCACACCCCAGACGCCTTTCTCCAGCAATGCCCTCCCCGCATCATAGGTAACTTTTTCAGCAACCAGGACTGGCCGCTTCCCGTCGGATTTGTCCAGCTTCTGGCGGATGGAAGCCGCGGACATTTTCAGCGCTTCGCCAACGGCCGAGACCGCCTGATCGCGATCTTTGTCCGTCTTCAATTGGGAGGGGTTGAGAGAGATTTCCCACGTGGTGATTCCAATGGCCAGCGCATTCCCGTCCCTATCTTTAATGGTGCCACGGGGCGCCTGGAGGGTCAGTTGGTCCCAATGGGACGCCTCGGCGCGCTGCACGAAATCGCCATGCTGGATTACTTGGAGGAAGGCAAGCCTCAGCACCAGAGCGAGAGCACACGCGGCAAAGAAAAATAGCAGTGTGACGAGACGCCAGGGGCTGACTACGCTTACATAGTTCATGATCCGCCCTTTATTCTCACAACAAGTGAGACCAGTGGTTGCCACCATGGCTCCGCAGTCGCCTGGGTGGGTGTCTCTATACCCTGGCCCAGAGCCTTTTTCAGGAGTGGGGTCGGGTGTTTGGGAAGCGCGTCAACAGTCAGATACACGTAGGATTTGGGCGTTTCCATCTTCAACCGCTCTCTGGCTTCTTTATCTACTCGGCTGAGTGAGCGGAGGCTTGCCACCTCAGCCTCAAGGGTGCGGTTTTCCCTGAGCAGCCGCTCCTTTGTCCCTTCCAGACCGTCCACCTTGTAGCCGGTTGAGGCAACCATGCTCGTCTGCGCCAGCAGGAGAGCAGTGCCCAGAACCAGGAGCGACGCAAAGGCGATGAGCTCGCGGCCAAGCCAGGTTGGCTTGCGCAGCGCAAGGGCCTGAGTTCTGGCAAGAGTGTCGTTTATCATGGAAGGCTCCGCTTCTATATCTTGATTGCTACCCGAAGCCTCGCGCTCCGACTGGCAGGGTTCTTGGATATTTCGTCAGGAGTCGGCCGCACAGGTCGACGCGTCAGCACGCGCAGTGTGGCAACGTGGTCACAGATGCAGAAAGGCGCTTCCGGAGGGCAGACACAGCCGCGAGACTCCACTGAGAAGTACTCTTTCACGATGCGGTCTTCCAGACTGTGGAAGCTTATCACCGCCAGCCGTCCGCCCGGCGACAGGAGCTCCACGGCCTGGGGCAGCGTGTCCTTGAGCGCCACCAGCTCGTCGTTCACCGCTATGCGGAGCGCCTGGAACACACGTGTGGCTGGATGAACGCGCCCGCGCCGGCCTATGGCAGAGGCCACGATGCCGGCAAGCTGGCCGGTGGACGTTATTGGCCGGTTGGCGACGATGTGCCGCGCGATACGCCTGGATTGCGGCTCTTCCCCGTACTGGAAGATAATGTCCGCAATTGCCTGCTCCGGGCAGGTGTTCACGATGTCAGAGGCGGTGATGCGCTGCTGTGGGCTGAACCGCATATCAAGCTGCTCATCACGCTGAAAACTGAAGCCGCGGCCAGGACTCTGGAGTTGCATGGTGGACATTCCCAGATCCAGCAGGATGCAGTTCACCTGGTTGAACCCGAGGTCCTCGATCACTTCTTTCATGTGACGGAAGTTGGCTTCCACCAGCAGCACGGAGTCTGAGAGCTGCTCCAGACCATCACGGGCAAGGGCCAATGCCGCAGGGTCAGCGTCGAGACCGATGAGACGGCCGTGCGGGCCGGCTTCCATCAGGAGCGCCTTCGCGTGCCCGGCCAGACCAAGAGTGCCGTCGAGAATGACGTCACCCGGTTTGGGCTGCGCAAACTCCACCACTTCTTTCAGAAGGACGGGCACATGCGAATTTGCCAACACCATAGCCCTTTCCTGTGTCTTAACCATGCAGCCGCTCCGCAATTTCAGGGGTGTCCGCCTCCAGAGCGGCCCGCTCAAGGTCCCATTGGGCGGCGTCCCAGAGTTCAAGGTGGTCTCGCATCCCCACGATGACGACGCTCTGGCGGATGTTTGCGTACTCCCGCAACTGTCCCGGGACTAGCACCCTCCCCTGACGGTCCAGCTCCACTTCAAAAGCGCCGCCGTAGACCGCACGTTGCAAGCGGCGGGCGTCGGCTTGGGTGAAGGAGAGGGCGTCAAGCCTGCTGATGAGGCGCTCCCAACCCTCCGGTGAGTAGGCGGTCACGCAGCGGTCCAGGCCGCGGGACAGGACAAGCCCCACCTTGAACTCGTCACGGAAACGAGGAGGGATGGCAACTCGCCCTCTCTCATCCAGACTGTACGGATACTCGCCCAGAAACATATTTGTTGCCTTGTCCGTTTCACTAGATATGGATGGCGATTACAGGATCAGCAAGCGGGCCCGGCGCTCCATTTCTGCCGGATTCAGCACGGGTAAAAGGAGAGGATGCAGATAACCAGACAATTTCCCCATTTCACCCCCAATACTCTACCGAATGCTCCCATTCTCCCCACATCTTTACCCTATGTCAATCAGACAGTCGTTCTAATTCCCCATTTGGCGGATTGTTCTCGTTTTTTACGGCGGATCGTTGCTTTGCGCAGGCAAGCGCAAAGCATGTAGTAGCCGTTGGCCCTGTGATATACTGACGCCGACATTCGCTCTGGGAGCGGGACGGTCGTTCAGTGAGTGCCTTTTCCCTTCAATCAAAAGTTGTCCGGGCGGACGCCGCCTCCGTGCGTTTAGCAGCAGAAGCGCTTCACGCCGGAGGCCTCGTGGTCTTTCCGACCGATACCGTGTACGGCATTGCCGTTGACCCGCTGAACCCGGAGGCAGTTGCGAGCATCTACCGGATAAAGGGAAGAGACGCCGGAAAGCCGCTTCAGGTCATTCTGGCGGCGGCGGCGCAACTGGCAGATGTTGCGGAAGATGTTTCTCCTGAAGCCCGGCGTCTGGCGGAACGCTTCTTCCCCGGCGGCATCACCCTTGTGCTCAAAAAGGCGAAGAGTGTTCCCAGTACAGTGGTGGCAGGCGGCGAGACCGTGGGAGTCCGTGTGCCGGACCATCCCGTGTGTCATGACCTGGTGCGGGCGTTTGGCAGGCCCATTGCCGCAACCAGCGCCAATCGGTCCGGCCAGCCCAGCCCTCGCACGGCGCAGGAAGCCATGGCGCAGGTTGGCGAAGACGTGACCATCGTCCTGGATGCGGGACCTTGCCCGCTGGGAATCGACTCCACGGTGATAGACCTTTCGACAGATAAGCCACGTATCCTGCGGATTGGGGCGGTGCCTGTGCCCGAAATAGAGCGCCTCTTGGGAGTGAACCTGACTGCCTTGGCCTGACGTTCTGAGCGGCAAGAGTACCGCAATTTGAAACAAAGCCGTTACTTGAACGAGACGTGCCTTTGACCCCATCAAGGATGTGGGGGAAAATGGGGAACAGCATAGGACTTTGCAGTCAGAGGGAGGCATCTTCTGCGCATCGCAGTGGGAAGTGACCATGCAGGGTTTGGGTTGAAGCAACAACTCCTGGGGGTTTTGCAGGAGTTGGGCCATGAATATCGCGATTTCGGTTGCTACGATCCGGAATCCATCGATTATCCCGATATTGCGGAACCAGTTGCGCAGGCTGTGGCGCGGCGCGAGTACGATTGCGCCATCCTGGTTTGCGGCACCGGTGCCGGAATGGGCATCACTGCTAACAAGGTGAGGGGGATTCGGGCAGTCGTCGCGAACGACATCTTCACCGCGCACCAGGCGCGGGAGCACCTTAACGCCCAGGTTCTCTGCTTGGGCGAGCGTATCGTCGGCCCCGGCGTTGCCGCTGAAATCGTGCGGGCCTACCTGGACGCGAAGTTTCAAGGCGGCCGCCATGCCCGCAGGGTGGACAAGATCCATGCCATTGAAAGCTCGAGCGCTGAACGGGCTGCCGCACAGCCCTAACGTCTTTCGGCGCTGCCGTCTGAACGGGCCGCGCCGTCTCGACGCGTCGGTCAGGGCTGCTTTTCACAACGTGCCGTCTTAGCCATGGATACCCCGCGTTCACTGGAGATGTTCCAGGGCAGCGTCCAGGCGGAAATGCGCCGCCTGCTGGCGGGACACAACCTGCCGCTCTATGACATGATCCGCTACCACATGGGCTGGGTAGATGCTGCCGGCCAGCCGACGGAGGGCGCGGTTGGAGGAAAGGGCCTGCGGTCGACGTTGTGTTTGCTGTCCACCCGGGCGGTTGGCGGCGATACCGAGCGTGCGCTTCCCGTCGCGGCTTCTCTGGACCTTGTCCACAACTTCTCTTTGATTCACGACGACATCCAGGACCGCAGCCCGGAACGGCACCGCAGGCCGACGGTCTGGAAGCTCTGGGGCGATGCCCAGGCCATCAATGCGGGAGATAGCCTGTTCACCCTGGGAAGGCTGGCCATTTACGGCCTTTTGCAGCACGATCTATCCGCTGAAAAAGTGTTGAAAATAGAACGCACCATGGATGAGACCTGCCTGCGCCTGGTGGAGGGCCAGTATCTGGATTTGGTCTACGAGTCCAGATTGGATATCACAGAAGAAGATTACCAGACCATGATCGGCGGCAAAACGGCCGCACTGATGGAGACATCCTGTTACTTGGGAGCTTTTGTTGGCACAGAAGACCCGGTCATCGCGCAATGCTTCAAGGATGCAGGGAGGCATCTTGGCTATGCCTTCCAGATCAGGGACGATGTGCTCGGGATTTGGGGGCAGGCCGCCGAGATGGGAAAACCTGTCGCGGAAGATATCTATAACAGGAAGAAGACGCTGCCGGCCGTGTACGCGTTGGCCCATACGGAAGGGCGGCTGCGCCAGGAGCTTCATGACACCTATCTTGAGGAGACTGTTTCAGACGCGGGTGCGCAGCGGGCGCTGGAGATTTTCGACGTTATAGGCGCCCGGAGCTACGCGCAGACGGTAGCTGAGCGTCACCAACAGGCCGCCATTGAGGCCCTCGAAAGGACAGGTCTGCCGCAAGGAGAGCTTGCGCCACTGAAAGAACTGGCGAGATTTGCCGTGGAGAGGGAGTTTTAGCTCATGCAGAAGCTGACGGTGCGCGATGTGGACGTGCGCGGGAAGCGCGTGCTGGTGAGGGTCGACTTCAACGTGCCCCTGGCTAAAGACACAGGGGATGTGGCCGACGATACCCGCATCCGCGCGGCCCTGCCTACCATAGAATACCTCACGGGCCAGGACGCCAGGGTTGTCCTGTGTTCGCACCTGGGCCGTCCTGACGGCAAAGTCGTCGATGACCTTCGTCTTGCTCCTGTCGCTCGCCGGCTCAGCCGGCTTCTGGGGAAGACAGTTGCCACGATAAATGACTGTGTAGGCCAGGAGGTTGAGGTGGCAGCAGCGCGACTTCAACCCGGCGACGTGCTCCTGCTGGAGAACCTGCGCTTTCATCCTGAAGAGGAGAAGAACGACGCTGCGTTCTCGCAGGCCCTGTCACAACTCGCGGACGTCTATGTGAACGACGCCTTTGGCACCGCGCACCGCGCTCACGCTTCGACGGCGGGCGTGGCGGCCTATCTCCCGGCTGTGTCCGGCCTGCTCATGGAGAAAGAGATAAACTTTCTCGGACAGGCCCTCAGCACTCCACCCAGGCCCTTCGTGGCCATTCTGGGCGGCGCCAAGGTGAGCGACAAGATCAAGGTGGTGGAGAACCTTCTGACCAAAGTGGACACCCTCATCATAGGCGGGGGTATGGCCAACGCGTTCCTGAAGGCCCAGGGCATCGATGTGGGCGCATCCCGCATCGATGCCGGCGACCCGGAGCATGCGGCAAAAGCCCTGGCCGACGCAAGGGCGCGCAACGTTCCCATCCTCCTGCCCACGGACGCGGTGGTCGCCGAGAAATTCGACGCCGCGGCCGCGCACAAGGTGGTCTCTGTGCAGCAGGCCGTAGGGTCGGGGTGGATGCTGCTGGACATCGGGCCCGAGACCCGCAGCCGGTTCGCCGAAGCGGTGAAAGCGGCTAAGATGGTGGTCTGGAACGGCCCCATGGGCGTCTTCGAGTGGGAGGCCTTTGCCGGCGGCACCAGGGCGGTGGCCCAGGCCCTCGCCGAGTCGGGTGCGACCACCATCATCGGCGGCGGCGAGACCGCCCAGGCGGTGGAGTCCCTCGGCCTGGCGGACAGGATGACCCACGTCTCCACCGGCGGCGGCGCAACCCTGGAGTTCCTGGAGGGCCGGGCGCTTCCCGGCGTGGCCGCGCTGCGGGATAAGTAGGTTGTACATGTCATTGCGAGGTCGCCTGCGGCGACCGAAGCAATCTCAGGGGTGTGGACAAGAGATTGCCACGCTCCGCTCGCAATGACAGAATGATGGGGGAGGTCGTGGAGACCGCAGATAAGGAAGCCATGAAGCTTAAATACGATCCAGAAGCCAACGCAGTCTATATTCGTTTCTGCCACAAGGCCGTCGCCAAAACTCGTAATGCGCCAGGAAACGAAGGTAATGTGGTTATCGATTATGCGAAAGACGGAAGCGTCGTAGGGGTTGAAGTGTTAGGTGCGCGGCAAGGGGTAGACCTTAGAGGAGTACCCGAATCCGATGAAGTAGGTGAGTTGTTAAGGCAATCCGGCTTCGCAGCTTACCAACCCGGAGAATGGCCTCCCGATTGGCAGCCGGGTAAAGGTAGGAGTCCTTTCTACGAATCTCGATCGAGAGGCGGCTAACGTCAACTTAATGCGAGAGATCCCCGTATCACTCGGCCTGGCGGACAAGATGACCCACGTCTCCACCGGCGGCAGCGCAACCCTGGAGTTCTTGGAGGGCCGGGTCCTCCCCGGTGTGGCCGCGCTGCGGGAAAAGTAGGCATGATTGTGTAGAGGATAGCAATTATGGCCATTAACAGTTTGCCTTTAATTGGAGGGGTGTTCACTATGCTTAGGTCTACGTGGACCTGGATTAGGCATCCGAGCAACCCATGGTACCTAGCCAGAGTATGGCTTGCTTACACTGCACTTGGCTTTATTTTCTCGGCGGGACTCGGATCTTACATGGTCGCAGCGATTGCTGGGATCACTCTTGGAGATCTAACAAATGGAGGACAGTTCGCTCTTTACAGCGCGTCCCTTTTGGTTGGTGCTCAATACTTGATCAATCGTCCTGCCAATCCGCGAATTAAGGGAACCGAATGGTTTGGGTTGATAACCATATTTGGGGTTGGATTGGCTATGGCCTTCTTTGCCCTTGGAACTCTATACACCAAAACGAAAATAGGGGATGTGGCGTATTTTCAGCTACCGAGTGTAGTGTTGTTCGTGTTTTCATTGCTCATCGCGTTCATTGCCGTCGGTCTTGATTTTAGAGCCAAGGAAATTTTTGAGAATCGCGCAACGGAGGGTCAGCAATTGCAGCAGGTTGATATACTTCGCACTTCTGAGGAACGCGTTAAGAGCTTGGAGGATCAGTTTGAGGATACTGCCTAACTATGGAGGCTTGACTTGGACAGCTCACAAACTTGGGTAGAACTAAAGGTTCTGGAAGTAAGTCAGCCTATCGGCACCTTTTATGTAGGTGTGATTTCCTTCAAAGATGTGGTTCGTCTTTCCTATTCCGATGTTCGACGAATTAAAGGAGAATCGCGTGAAGTTGAGACATACCTTGGAATTGAGCGCCCCCTTAATCGGAAACGTGTGGCTGAGTTAAAGGAATATGTAGGAACCCTTGATGCTTCCTTCCCTTCCTCAATAATTCTTGCTATAGCATCTGAAGATACTGAGTATGACCCTCTGCCACAATTTCGGGGGGGAACGCTCAGGATAAAAAATGAGCCGGATGTGGCTAAGGTGCTTGATGGCCAGCATAGAATTGCAGGGCTCGAAGACTATGACGGCGACGGCTTTGAAGTCATCGTGACGCTGTTTGTCGATATGCAACTTGAAGACCAAGCGATGATCTTTGCGACGATAAACCTTGAACAAACAAAGGTGAATAAATCCCTTGCGTATGATCTTTACGAGTATGCCCGCGAACGAAGTCCCTTCAAGACAGCCCATGATATTGTAAGATTGCTGGATAAAAGAGAAGGTAGCCCGTTTAAAGGCAGGATAAAGGTTTTAGGTACGGCTGGCGGTGCAGGCGAAACTTTGTCCCAAGCCCAATTCGTGGATGCTTTGCTCCCAATGATTTCCCGAGAACCTCGCAAAGATCTTGAATCATTCAAAAGAACTCAGACTCCTCCGAGGGCAACGCCTGCCGAAGAACAGACACTGATCTTTCGAAATATGTTCCTCGACAAGCGAGACGCCGAAATAGCGAGAGTGCTCTGGAACTACTTCCGTACCGTCGAACAGAAATGGGAGGGGTCATGGAGAGAGGTCAAAAAGGGCAACATTCTGAATAGAACCACGGGATTCCGCGGCCTAATGCAGTTTTTACCTTTTGCTTATTTGTCTGTAGGTAAACCTGGAGATATTCCCAGTGAGGAAGCATTCAGCCGGATTTTTTCGAGAGTAAATTTAAGTGGCGAGCAATTCACTCCAGAAAACTATCCACCCGGGTCAAGCGGACCGGCGTTGCTGCGTAATCAACTACTAACCCAGACGGGACTTGGCTAATCCTAGATTCATCAAGAGTGCACTGTAGGTGATCTATGGCAAACTTTGATCTAATGCGAGAACTCTCGGTGGAGACCACCAGCAAGATTGTGATGCTCGTGGCGGACGGCCTGGGCGGGCTGCCCGGTCCGGAGGGCCTGAGCGAGCTGGAGACCGCCCGCCTCCCCAACCTGGACCAGCTCGCCGCGCAGAGCATCTGCGGCGTCATCCAGCACGTGCTCCCCGGCATCACCCCCGGCAGTGGGCCGGGCCACCTTGCCCTCTTCGGCTACGACCCCCTGGTGTACGACATCGGTCGCGGCGTGCTGGAATCCCTGGGCATCGGCTTCGACCTCCGGCCGGGCGATCTGGCAGCCCGGGGCAATTTCTGCACCGTGAACGGGGCCGGCCGTATCACCGACCGCCGCGCCGGCCGCATCCCGACCGAGTTGAACGTGGAGCTGTGCAAGGCGCTGCGGGCGATCAAACTGGAGGGAGTGGAAGTCTTCGTCGAACCGGTGCAGGATTACCGGTTTGTCCTGGTGCTGCGCGGGCCGGGGCTCTCGGAAGGGCTGACCGAGACAGACCCCCAGCGAGAGGGCTACGCGCCGCTGCCGGTGCAGGCGCGCCGTCCGGAGGCCGCCCGTGCGGCTGAGCTGGCAAACGAGTTCATCGCCAAAGCCGCCATCGCCCTCAAGGGCAAGCAGCCGGCCAACATGGTGCTGCTGCGGGGTTTCTCCAATCGTCCGGCGCTGCCGTCCATGCGGGAGGTCTACAAGCTGCGGGCGGGCGCCGTTGCCATCTATCCCATGTACCGGGGGCTGTCCCAGCTTGTGGGGATGAGCGTCTTCCACGGCGGACATGACATCCTGGAGGAGGTGGCGGTGGCCAAGCGGCACTGGAACGAGTTTGACTTCTTCTATATCCACTACAAGCGCGCCGACTCCGCCGGCGAGGACGGCAATTTCCCCGCGAAGGTGAAAGCCCTGGAGGAGCTGGACGCAGTGATTCCCGCGCTGCGCTCGCTGAACCCGGACGTCCTCATGGTCACCGGCGACCACTCGACGCCTGCGATACTGAAGGCGCATAGCTGGCACCCCGTCCCCTTCATGCTGCACGCTCCCTGGCGTTATCCGGACGACGTCCGAGCGTTCTCGGAGCGAGATTGCAGGGATGGTGACCTGGGCCGTTTCGCCGCCACGGACGTCATGCCCCTGGCCATGGCTCACGCGATGAAGCTGGCGAAGTACGGCGCATAGCATCGACAGAACCCTCTCCCTCAGGGAGAGGGCAGGCCGTTGCAGGCTCTGTAAGAGGTGAGGGTGAAACACCCTCTGTCCCAGATCTTTCCCAACAGAACATAGGAGGCAACATGCCGAGGACTCCCCTGGTGGCAGGGAACTGGAAGATGAACACGACGCTGGAAGAGGCCAGAGCCCTGGCACAGGCCCTTCTTCCGGAGTTGAACAAGATCGATGGAGTGGAGAAGGTTGTCTGCCCTCCCTTCATCTCGCTCGGCGCAGTGGCTGACCTTTGCAAGGGATCATCCATCGCTGTGGGCGCGCAGAACATGTATTTTGAAGAGAAGGGCGCGTTCACCGGCGAGGTCTCGCCCCTGATGCTCAGAGACCTCTGCGAGTATGTTATCCTGGGCCACTCCGAACGCCGCCACATCTTCGGCGAGAAGGACGCGCAGGTAGGACAGAAGGTGCTGGTTGCGGTGAGCCATCGGTTGAAGCCCATCCTCTGCGTCGGCGAGAACGCCGAGCAGCGAGAAACGGGGCGGGCGGAGAGTGTCGTCACTACCCAACTGCGCGCGGGACTCAGCGGAGTCCCCTTTGAGCAGGGTATCGTCATTGCCTACGAGCCGGTGTGGGCCATTGGCACCGGGGTGGCCGCCACGGGCAGGGTTGCCAATGAGATGTGTGCCCTCATCCGCAAGGAGCTGGCTGGCCTCTTCAACGAGGGTCGAGCAGAGAGCCTGCGCATCCTCTACGGCGGCTCAGTGACGCCTCAGAACATCGGTGAGTTCCTGGGCCAGCCGCAGGTCGACGGAGCGCTGGTGGGCGGCGCAAGCCTCAAGGCCGAGGACTTTACCACCATTGTTAAGGGTGCCGCCGAGCTCGCCAAGGCCAAGCAGGCCCACCAGGGGTGATCCCCCTCGTTGTCATTGTCGGGCCAACGGCTGTCGGCAAGAGCCGGCTGGCTCTGGAGATCGCGGCCCGCTTTCATGGAGAGATTGTCTCCGCGGACAGCCGCCAGGTCTACCGCTTCATGGACATAGGCACCGCAAAGCCAAGCCAGGAAGAGCAAGCGCGCGTCCCGCATCACCTGATTGATGTCGTCGATCCCGACGAAGCGTTTACCGTAGCCTGCTATCGTGACCTCGCCACCAAGGCTATTGCGGATATTACCAGTCGCGGCAAGCTCCCCTTGCTGGTTGGCGGCACCGGCCTTTATGTCCGCACGATGACAGAAGGCCTCAGTATCCCTGCGGTGGCGCCCGACCCGGACTTCCGCCGCATCATGGAAGCCAGAGCAGCGGAAGAGGGTGCGGATGTGCTGCACCGGGAGCTGGCAGCCGTCGATCCGCCGGCGGCAGCCAAGATCGACCCGCGCAACGTGCGCCGCGTCATCCGCGCGCTTGAGGTAATGCACGTCGTGGGCAAGCCCATATCTTCCTTCGGAAGAGAGGATGCCAGTGCGTACCGAATGTTATTCATCGGCCTCACCCTGGAACGCCGCGCGCTTTACCAGCGGATTGACCAACGCGTTGACCGCATGATGGAGATGGGGTTCCTTGAGGAAGTCGAAGGGCTGGCGGCGCAAGGCTACCGATGGGACATGCCCTCCATGAGCGGATTGGGTTACCAGCAGCTAGGAGAGCACCTCAGAGGAGAGACCGACCTGGCTTCCGCCGTCCAGAAGTCCAAGTATCAGACTCATCGTTTTGCCCGCCAGCAATACACCTGGTTCCGTCTGCAGGACCCCCGCATTGTCTGGCGCGATGCCGTGGAAGACTTGCCTCGCTTATTGGAGCGAGTTAATCGGGACGTCGCAGCATTTCTTCGTAACTAGTGGTTAGTCCGGTAATTACCGATGTCATTGCGAGGAGGCGAAGCCGATGTGGCAATCTGGGGGTGGGAGACTCCACCTTGCCCGAGCGACACCAGGGGTACACCCGCGGCGCGCTGCTAGCCCCCCAACCAGATTGCCACTCGCCAGAGGCGACACTGTCGTCGGCCCTCCGGAGCCTGTACTGAGCTCATCGAGTTCATCGAGCTCATCGAGTCTGAGGACTCTTCAGAGTCTGAACGACCTGAGGGCTCCTCAGAACCTGAACGGCCTGAGACTCTCAGATCGAAGATCCCGCAGGGGGTCGAACGACTTGCCGAAGTGTCGGGCCTCGCAATGACAGGTCCGACGCCTTTCTGGGCCAGAACAGATTGTGTTCAAATAAGTCGTTATTAATCGGACTGAGTACTAGCTCTCAACCCTCTGAAGCAATTATGAAGCGCCCAGGTGTGCTAGCCAGGTTGCTCTATAAGAGCTGCGTAATGGATTTGAATTACCTAAATAAGTGGTGTACACTTGCTTAATTTACATGTACATGGCTGTCGGAAAGGAGGCCTAGGTCGGGCATAACATTGCACAAACGTTATGCCATCTGCTCATCTCCAACGAATTTGCGATCAAAAAATCCGTCTAGCTCCGTGATGTCGCGATAAGCGAGAAAGGGAAGCTTTGAGTACAAGAGTGTCTCTCAGAAAATTCATCAGCATGGCAGCAGTAGGGGTTGCTCTGTTCCTAGTCATGGGCTGCGCGCCCTCTGCCCAACCTGCGCCTTCTCCGCAGACTCCGAGTGATCAGTCCAAGCCACAGGAGCCCAAGCGCGGCGGGACTCTCAACCTGGTACAAACGCTGGGTGACCCGCCGAGCTTCGATACCCAGCAGGAATCGACGGGCGCCACGACCCAGGCGGTTCATCCCTCCTACGACAATTTGATCCGCTTTGACTTCAATGAGCCGGACAAAATCGTTCCCGATCTGGCCGAGAAGTGGACGGTGTCTCCGGACGGCAAGAAGTACACTTTTAGCCTGGTCAAGGGCGTCAAATTCCACAAAGGGCAGCCCTTTACCTCTGCTGACGTGAAGTTCACTATTGACCGCGTTATGAACCCACCAAAGGGGATGGTCAGCCCTCGGCGTGATCAATTTAAGGCTGTGACCAGCGTTGAAACTCCTGATGCCAATACTGTGGTCATCAACACCAGCCGGCCGAACCCGTCCCTGCTCGCGGCGCTTTCCCAAGGGGTGCTGCCCATATACAGCAAAACGTGGATTGAGGCGAGTGATCCGCTCATCCCGCAGAAAGAAGTCAACGGCACTGGCCCGTTCATCTTCAAAGAATGGATCCGTGGCACAAGCGTTGAATCAGTTAAGAATCCCGATTATTGGCTGAATGACCTGCCCTATCTGGACAAGATTAAACAGTACCTCATCACTGACCCTAATACTTCCCTCGCCGCGTTTCGTACCGGCCAGGTGGATCTGTTCAGCATTCCTGCGGCAAATCGGAAACAACTAACGCAGGAAATGGCAGAGAAGGTCAACTTCACAGCATCAGAGGGTGAAGGGTTCTCCGCGATGATCCCGAATCACAAACGGAAACCCTGGGATGACGCCAAAGTGAGACAGGCCCTCAACCTGACCGTTGACCGCAATGTCGCCATCCAGGTATTGCAAGGGGGAGACGGGGTGCCGGGCGCTTACCTGAAGACCAGCGGTTTCTGGGGTCTCTCGCCTGAAGAGCTTGCAAAGCTTCCGGGCTACGGCAAGGACAAGGCCAAAGACATTGAAGATGCCAAGAAGCTCTTGACGGAAGCTGGGCTTAAGCCACCCATGGACGTTATCCTGCTGACTCGGAAGCTCCAGAGCTACATCGACACCGCCACTGTCTATGCCGATCAGATCAAGAAGATTGGTCTGAATGCCACTATCAAGCCTTACGAGACCGCCGAGGCGTACGACATCATTCGTAACGGCGACTATGACCTCATCGCCTGGGGATTTGGATACTCTCTGGAGGACCCGGACGCTATCTACGGTGAATTCGTGCTGTGCGGAGCCGTCCGCAACTGGGGCAACGCGTGCACCCCGGAGGTGGATAAGCTCTTTGAACAGCAGTCTCAAGAGCTGGACCAGAACAAGCGGCAGCAGATCGTCAGAGAGATGGAAAAAAAGGCGCTCTTGGCGAACCAGATGATCGTCAGCCACCGCAGCGTTGGCACGACAGGTCTTTACAAGTTTGTGAAGGGTTACACACCTCACGCGGCAACCCGCAATAACCAGCGGTTCTCCTACGCATGGCTGGATAAATAGCCCGACGCCCAGCGCATTATGGAGAGGCCCGAAAGGGCCTCTCTTTTTGCCTTGACCTCCAGGCGTGAAAAAGCTAAAGTGCTTGCTATGAAGTTCGTGAAGATGCACGGCACCGGAAACGATTTCGTCATGATCGACGGCCGCCGGTTGCCGGCGCTGGAGTGGTCTGCCCTTGCCCAGGCGATGTGCGATCGACACTTCGGCGTCGGCGCGGATGGCCTGATCCTGCTGCTGCCCTCGGACGTTGCCGACCTCCGCATGCGCATGTGGAACCCCGACGGCTCTGAGGCGGAGATGTGCGGCAACGGCATCCGCTGCTTCACCAAGCTCGCCCTGGAGGGCGGCATGGCAAGGCTTTCCGGCGAGGAGATGAGAGCCGAGACTGGCGCGGGAGTCCTGACTCTGCGGCCGGTCTATCAGCAGGAAGCCGTGGTCGCCGTGCAGGTCAACATGGGCGTCCCCACCTTCGATCCTGCCAAAGTGCCGGTGGCTGTTCCGTCTTCCTACAACATCACTCCGGACACGAAGGGTGTTCGCTGGCTGCGAGAGTGTCCCATCAATGTCGAGGGTGAGCGTTATGAGGTCGCCTGTGTCTCCATGGGAAACCCGCACGCCGTGCATTTCACCCATCGTCCGCTTGAGTCCTTTTCCCTCGAAACTCTGGGGCCGAGAATTGAGCATCACCCCATCTTCCCCAAACGGGTCAACTTCCACATTGCTCACGTCAAAGACCGCTCTCACATCCAGATGCGAACATGGGAGCGAGGCGCGGGCATGACCCTTGCGTGTGGCACGGGAGCTTGTGCGGTGGCTGTCGCAGCCCACCAACTCGGCTTCACTGACGCCGAAGTACAGATACAGGTGCCAGGCGGGCTCCTCACCATAAATTGGCCTGGGACAGGGGACGTCTTCATGACCGGCCCCGCTCAGACCGTCTATGTTGGGGAATGGCCTGAGCCGGAATAGCTCGGTCAGCGCTTTCCGCACCTATGTTAGAGAACCTTGAAGCTCTTGCTCTGCGTCGCGTCGAAGAGGTTTTTCGTGGCTACGGCATCGACACCGCCCGAGACATTCCCGTTGGCGGGCTTCGCGCTGACCTCATTGCCTATGGCTACATCAAGGGCGTCGTCGTCCTGGTGCGTTCGGGGGATACGGAAAAGAATATCTCGTTCAATGCAGTGACGGAAGCAATCACCCTGCGCGCTCACGCGGCCGATGCGTTGGAGCGGGAAATGGTCGCGGTGTTGCTCACCACGCAACGAGCGCCGGATGCCGTTCGTCTTGCCTTGCGGGACTGGGCAGTAACTGTGATCCAGATCACAGAAGACGCAGATGCCTGGGTTCACCTGCTGAAGCAAGAGATCAGGGATTTTGCAGTAATTATCTAGAAGGTGAGCCGGTGAGGTAAGGGTAGCAACAAGACATGAAGCCCATACGACTTTCTGCCCATGCCCGCCAGCAGTTGCGATTTCGCGGGGTAACGGAGCAGGAGGTCATTGATGCGATTCTCTCGGAACCTTGGGGGCCGGCTGAACTGGGCCGGTTAGAACGTCGTAAGAACTACATTTTTGGGCGGGAATGGAATGGGAAAGAATATGCGACAAAGCAAGTTCGTCCTGTATTTGTGGAAGAGTCTGCGGAGATTGTTGTTGTGACCGTATACAGCTACTATTTCTAGTGTTGAGCAGGATCGGTGCCATGAAAATCACGTACGATGCCGAAGTGGATGCGCTTTACATAAGATTTCGGGAGACGACGGTGACGACCAAACACCTGGCGGAAGGGTTGGCCGCGGACTACGACGCTGATGGCCGCCTTGTCGGTATCGAGGTTCTGGATGCCATGAGGCGCTTGGGCGACAAGGATGTTTTCAGGCAGATCGTGTTGGAGGAGATCGGGCTGGGATATCCCAGGGCACGATAGCAGAATGGCCCTTATGAGATCCCTGTTTCCTGACTTACATCCGCGGGATTGGAGCGACGATCCTCTCCATCAAACCCTGGGGCAGCTACGAGACATACAATCCAAGGTGGACAAAGAAACGTCCACGGCTCTCCACAACTGGTCTGTGTTCCACTGGTCCACCCGATTCAAGTTAGAAGCCGCTGAGTACCACGCGAAAGTCATCCGACACATCAATCGAACGCCTGTAAACGATGAGGAAGACACGGTTCATTACAGATTGCGACACTGGCAGTTTGACGAATTCTTTTTCCAACTGATAGGAGCCTTCGATACCCTTCTGCAAGAGATAAACGCTCTGTACAAGTTGGGTCTGAACACGAAGAAGGTCAACTGGAAAACGATTGAAAAGGCTGCAAATCAGTCGCAATTCAGATCGTTGGAGGTGATAAACTTCCTAAAACGCCAGTGTGATGAACCTTGGTTGGTCGAAGTCGGGAATTTCCGAAACGCTTCCACACATCGGCATTTTGCTCCTTTCACAACAGGTAAGCCTCATGTCGGTTCTATTTCGAAATTCACGTGTCATGTGAATTGGGCTGGGTTCAGAGATACCAAACTGGCTGAAGCTCACAGAGATGACATGCGACAGCTTCCAGAGGTTTGCGAGGACTTCTTAGCTAAGGCTTCCGAAATGTTTTTTGAGTGTCGGCGGTTGATGTCGGAAGAGTGTCCGAAAGCCATGAGCAAAGGAGCTTCACCTTGACTCCGTCTCCACAAGACCAGTTCATCACCGTCAACGGCCTGCGGATGCATTATCTGGACTGGGGGAATCCAGCCGGGCAGCCCTTCGTCATGTTTCACGGCATCGCCCGCACGGCCCACTCCTTTGACCACATTGCTCCCGCCTTCGCCGGTGATTACCATGTGTTGGCTGTCGACCTGCAGGGTCACGGTGACTCCGCCTGGCGCCCGGACGGGGCCTATCTGGTAGAGGACCACGTGCGCACCATCGAGGGGCTGGTCGAACACCTGGAATTGCGGGACATCGTCCTGCTGGGCAACTCCACGGGCGGGCGCGTGGCCCAGGCCTACGCGGGGCTGCATCCGGAGCTGGTCACCACGCTCATTGTGGAGGATGTAGGGCCGGAGCGCCCGGCCGAGATCGCGGCCGGGTTTGCGCGGCGGGTGCAGGAGGAGGCCAATGGCTGGGCCTCAGAGGATGAGCTCGTTGCGTCGCTGGTAGCGGGCGCGCCGGGCATAGCGGAAGCGCTGCAGCGAAACCATGCCCATTTCGGGACAAAACGGCGAGAGGACGGTCGCCTGGTATGGAAGCGGGACCCCGACCTGGTGAAGGGATTCATCGTCACAGAACTCTGGCAGTACGTCGAACGGATCACGTGCCCGACACTCTATGTGCTGGGCGGCGCGAGCGCCATCGTGCCAGTGCAAGCGCAGGAGCGGCTGAAACAAACGCTGCATCAGTGTGAGATTGTGGTGATGCCGGGCCTCGGGCATTACCCGCACCTGGAAGCGCCCGAGGAGTATGTGGCGATTGTGAGGGGGTTTCTGGGGAAGAATCTGCGAAGCGCCGGGACATCAGGCTAGGCGCTGGCGGAGGTCTCAACCAAATAGCGGCGTCGGACCCAGGCGCTGAACAGGTCCATGCCTACCACTACTGCTAGGATCAAGAGCAGCAGCGTCGCAAGGCGCTGATACTCCAATGTCTGCACATAGACCTGAATGTAAAAGCCGATCCCCCCTGCGCCCACGAATCCCAGGATCGTAGACGCGCGAATGTTGTATTCAAAGAGAAAGAGGAGCTGGCTCAGCACCTCATTTACGTTCTCCGGCCACAACACAAAGCGCGCGATCTGTACCTTGTTGGCTCCTACGCCTCGAATGGCTTCTACTATTTCCAGGTCGGTTCCGTCGAAGAATTCAGCGTACAGCTTGGCCAGGTAGCCAAGGGTGTAGACTGCCAAGGCTAACGTGCCTGCCAGCGGACCTAACCCTACGATGATAACGAACAGCAGACCCCACAGCAGCGATGGCACCGTTCTGACCACAGCTAAAGCAAACCTCACAAGGGCTATCACAGGCATAGGGAACAGCAGTGTTGAGCCCAGGACACTTAAGGGCAATGCCAAAAGAAACCCAAGCAGCGTTCCGGCAAAGGCCATCTGGATCGTTTCTCCCAGTGCCCGTATTGCGACGGGGACAACCCCGATATCCGGTGGCACCAATTCCTGAGAGAAACGTCCGAGGTTCCGCAGTCCGAATGCAAATCGCTCAGCATTGAAGAAGCCCAACTGGGCGAGAGTGATCCCAAAGAGCGCCGCCACGACTCCGCCGACAAGGAGGTCACGCCTCATTGAGGATATCCTCCAACGCTGCCATGTCCATGTCCGCGGCGCGCCCTCGGTGCACCAAACCTCCCTGATGAAGGACGACTACTTCATCGCCAAAGCGTTGCACCAGCGGCACTTCATGCATTGCCATAACAAAGCTGACGTTGTTTTGCTTGGAGACTTCTTTCACCTTTTGCAACAATTCTGCTGCAAGGGGAAGGTCTAGATCGGAGACAAATTCATCTGCAACCACTAGCTTTGGCCGCTGCAGGAGCGTTCGGGCAATTGCAACGCGCTGGCGTTGCCCGCCGCTTAACCGGGAGACCAACTCATTAGCTTTGTCTCTTATGCCCAGCAATGATAGGAGTTCCCGCGCTGCATCAACTTCGACCCGTGGGAAAATACCCAAGAATATTAGAGGGTTTTGGCGTCGAGATAGGCACCCCATCAGCACGTTGTCTAGGGCGCTCACATTCCGCACTAACCCCAGTTGCTGTGGGATGTAACCAATTTGGGCACGGAAGTGATTCCATCCTGGTTCGCCGGCCTGATGCCCCAAAGTCTCCAGTCGGCCCCGCGTCGGACGCAGCATACCTGCAAGCAGTTTTAGCAGGGTGGATTTCCCGACGCCGGAAGGCCCCAGGACGGCGAGGAATGCTCCCTCCCGAATCGTGAGGTCAAGCCCCTTGAGCACCCAGTTTTGGTCGTGGTAGGCGAACCATACATCTTCAGCCGTTGCTACAACAGGGGGCTGAACGGACGGAACTGACATGTGTGGGGGGAGGTTATCCGATGCGCTCTGTGAAAGCCAGGCCCGTCATTTCCAGGTAGCGCTTGAATGTGCCCAGATGTGTCTGTGCGTCCGTCTTTTGGAACCCCACAAAGATGCCGGAGATAAAACTGCGCATAAGATCGCGGTATTCAGGGTTGCTGAGTCCTTGAATTGCTTGTTCAACCTGCGACCGCAGTGGCTCCTGGAGATCTTTGGAGAACACTACGGTGTGGGAAGGGATTGGCCCCTGTTTCTCTAACACGCGTGTGCTGCTCAGCACTTCTTGATAGAGCTTTTCAGCGACATCTCCGGCAATGACCGTTACGTCAACCTGCTTGGCCTGCAATGCCGCCCAGCACTGCTGATATCCGCCGCCGAAGAGCACTTCCTTAAAGAACTGCTTGGGGTCCACTTCGCCTCGAGTTGGCTTTGAAACGAGATTCAGTTCAACGAGCCTCCCCATAGGTCCGACGTACCCGGAACCGGAAACCGGGCTGGGGAAACATGCTGTTTTCCCCCGCAATTGCTCCAGGGTTTGATAGGGGCTGTCCTTCAGCGCGACCCAATAGGAGAAGTAGTATGGCGCCTCCACCTTCTTATCATCGACAATAACCTCTCGTATCTCGGCCAAAGGAACGCTTGCTCCACCCAACTGGACTGCCAACTGAGCTGGCCATGCTCCCATAAAGGCCACGTGGGCTTGTCCGAAGCGGACTGCTTCCACGACGCCTGCCTGGCTTAGAGGCACGTAGATCTCCACGTCTGTATTAGGCAGCTGCTGCTCCAGATAGCTCTCCAATGGCTTGGCTTTCTCTAGCATTTCGTTGGCTGCCAATGTCGGCTGGATTGCCACGACCAGACGTTGTTTAGCGGCCTGCGCTGGTTGACCGCTGGATGCGCAAGCCTCAACCAATACAAGGAACACTAAGAGCAGCAGCAATTGAAGGAGTCGTCCAGCTTTGCGTTGGAAAACCAGTGTGTGCGTAGACATTGCTTAGGTTCTCCTTATCTTTCTCGTTATTATATAAACAATATTACGCTTTGTCAATAGAGAAACGTAAAAACGATAAAACCAGCGGAGGCATGACTAATCGAGCAGCCCGGAGATCACCGCGATTTCCATCCGGCCCCGCTCAAGGTCGATTTCCTTGACCACATCGGCGATGGCAGGGATAAGGTATTCCTTCTTTTCGCCGCGCACCACATAGACGTCGTTGCTGCCGGTGGGCAGCACCTCAATCACAGTTCCCAGCACATCCCCCTCCTTGGTGCATACCAGCAGGCCGATGATCTGGTGCTCGTAGTACTCGCCGGGTTGCAGAGGCATGAGGTCAGCTTCCGGCACTTCCAGGACATGGTCGCGTAACGCTTCCGCGTCGTTACGGCTGTCCACGCCTGCAAGCTTCACGATCGCGGACTTTCCGATAACGCGTGCGCGCTCGATGAGGACGGGGCTGCCGTTGAGGAACAGGTGCGAGTTCGGGGCGAAACGTGTGGGGTTATCGGTCAAGATCTCCACCTTGACCTCGCCGCGAATGCCCCAGGGCGCAACAATCCGCCCTACAGTGAAGAGGTTCTCACTCAACGTGAAGAGTTAGGCTTCGTCCTCTGAGTCCCTGTCATCCGCATCATCGTCGGGCGGTTCGTCCTGATTGCTGCCGGCAATGATCAGGACAGCAGGAGCGCTGTTGCTGCGGGCGGAGGCGATCTTGAGGAGCGTTCTCATAGCATGCGCTATGCGCCCTTGTTTTCCAATCACCTTGCCCATGTCTGCCTGCGCAACTTTCAGGTTGATGATCTTCCGTCCGCCGTTGGTGCTCTCAGTGACGACCACCTGATCCGGTTCGTTGACCAGGGACTTAGCAATATACTCGATGAGTTCTTTCATGCTGCGCCAGTAGACTGCTCTCCGCCTTGTGCGGCAGGAGCATCCTCAGTGGTGGCGGATGCTTCAGACGCCGTGGCTGGCGCGCTTGGCGCTTCTTCCGCGGCTGCACGTCGGCGCCGGGTTGGTCGCGCGGCTGGCGGGGGTGGCGGCGCCTGTTCCTCTTCTTGTTGCTTAATTGCAGAGGTTGTGCCCCCAGTGCCTGCCTTCCCCGCCTTGACCATTTCCAACAGTCTTGTGACCACCTCTGTCGGCTGCGCGCCATGCTCCAGCCAGTGCTTGACGCGATCTTCCTTCACGACGATGGTCGTAGGCTCGGTCAGGGGGTTGTAATGGCCAAGGATTTCGATGAAACGGCCATCACGCGGCGAGTGGGAATCGGCTGCCACGATGCGGTACATGGGTCTCTTTGAGGCGCCCACCCGTCGTAATCGGATTTTTACCAAAGGTCTCCTCCTCCTTTATGGCCGCTCGACATCTATTTGAGTCGTTGGCTTAGCAAGTCCTAAGTCTAATACATTCTTCCACTAAAAGTCGACTCCGAAACTGAGAAAAACTGAAAACGGTTCGTTGTACATACTGGCCGGCGAGCAAGCTCTGCATTGGGTGAACTCAGTCTCATGATGAGATAGGGCAACTAACTGAACAAGCCTGAGCCGTCTGGTACTGCAACCAGTCTACTCTACTGCGCGCCAGCACGCATGCGCCACGACCAACACAGAACTGGACTGGAAAAGCTGACAATCTAATAGCCAAATTCCTGTCTTATCTGGCCTGCTCGCAGCAGATTGGCGTGTGAGACTACGCCAATCAATCGTCCACCCTCCACCACTGGCAATCGCGCCACCGCACGGGCGTCCATCTCTTCCAATGCATCAACTGCCGCCGTCTCGGAGGTGAGGATGAACAGCTTGTTCAGCGGAGTCATCGCTTCCGTGACAGTGGTGGTTGCCCACTTGTTGCGCCGGACTCGTTTCACATCGTCCAAGTCCAGCATTCCACGCAGATAGGGCCCCTCAACAACCACGTACCAGAGGTGCGGACTTATCACGCCGTAGCGAGAGATGAATTGCTCTATGGAAATATCTCCCGGGATCGCGTGGAGAGCTGTTGACATGACATCTCGGACACTGAACCCTTGGAGCGCATCTCTGACTTTGGCGTGCCGCGAGCTGGCTGATGCCGCCTGATTCAAGAACCACCCGATGAACGCGAACCAGATGCCATTGAACATCATTCTTGGATCAAACACCACCATCATGATGCCGGCCAACAACATGAGGCAGGCAAGCAGATGCCCTACGGTAACTGCAATCTTTGTTGCGGCGCTCCGACTTCCTGTGGCCCACCACAGGAGCGACCTCAACACGCGCCCGCCGTCCATGGGGAAGCCTGGCAGGAGGTTGAAGACCCCCAACGAGAGATTTATCCACGCCAGCCAGCCTGCCAGCGCAGTTGTCGGTTCATGAACGGAACGGGCCATTGCCCAGACCACGGCAAAGAACCCGGCCAGCACAAAGCTAGCGAAGGGCCCGGCGGCGGCCATCACAAGTTCACCGGCAGGGCGCGAGGCGTCGCGGCTGATCTGGGCAACCCCTCCGAAAATAAACAGCGTGATGCTCTTCACCGGAAGTCCAATGAATCGCGCCACCAGGCTGTGGGACAGCTCATGCACGATCACCGAACTGAAGAAGAGCAGGCTGGTGATCACGCCAACAACCACGTAGGTCTCCGTGCGCCAGAACGGGTACTGGGCAGGAAACTGTCCCGCCACCAGAGAATAGGTGACGACCCCGAATATGATGAACCATGAGATGTTCAGTTGCAGCGGAATGCCCAGCAGCGTCCCGATGCGAAATGAGCCCGGCATTAAGAGGGAACCTTAAAGCCGCGCAGCCGCAGAGAGTTGCTGACAACGGAGACTGAGCTAAAGGCCATGGCTGCGGCGGCGAACATGGGGTTCAACAGTCCGAGCGCCGCAATGGGAATGCCCAGGGTATTGTAGATGAACGCCCAGAATAGGTTTTGCTTGATGGTCCTCATGGTGCGCTTGCTCAGATCGATGGCGGTTGCAACGGCCCTTAAGTCGCTGCCAATGAGGGTGATGTCCGAGGCCTCCATGGCCACGTCGGTGCCGGTGCCGATGGCAATGCCCACGTCGGCCTGGGCGAGGGCGGGAGCATCATTGATGCCGTCACCCACCATTGCCACTGCCTGACCCTCACTCTGCAGACGCTTGATCTCGTTTGCCTTATCTTCCGGGAGCACCTCTGCCAGCACGCGCAGTATGCCGACTTCTCGGGCAATGGCCTGCGCAGTGCGGGCATTGTCCCCGGTGATCATAGCGACGGTCAGCCCCATTTTTTGGAACCTTGCCACGGCTTCCTTTGCTTCCGGCCTGACGGTATCCGCCACCGCAATAATGCCGGAAACGGCCCCATCGACAGACATGAGGATGGCCGTCTTGCCCTGGCCCTCCAGCTCGCTCAGCTTCCCCGCCGCGGTCTCGCTCAGTTCAATCCCCGCTTCTGCAAGGAACTTGCGTGTGCCCATCAGGACGGTCTGCGCGCCGACCCGCGCGCTGAGGCCGTGGCCTGGCACTGCCTGGAAGTCCTCAACCGGTGAGTCGATGCTCAACTGCCGCGCTTTTGCATGCTCCACAATGGCCTGGCCAACGGGGTGCTCCGAGCCGCGTTCCACGGTGGCGGCCAGTTGAAGCAGCGTGGCCTCGTCACGTCCATCAAGGGGAACGCTGTCCGTCACGGAAGGTTTGCCCATGGTGAGGGTGCCCGTCTTGTCCAGGACAATGGTCTTGACCTGTCGCACCTTCTCCAGGACTTCCCCGCCTTTGATGAGGATGCCCAGTTCAGCGCCTTTGCCGGTGCCCACCATGATCGCGGTGGGCGTGGCGAGGCCGAGCGCGCACGGGCAGGCAATGACCATCACGGAAACCGCATAGATCAGCGCCCTGGTGAATCCCGCGTCGCCTAGGGCGAACCAGCCGAGGAACGTCATGGCCGCCATGCCAAGAACCGCAGGCACGAAAACGGCGGACACCTGGTCTGCCAGGCGTTGGATAGGGGCTTTGGAACCCTGCGCCTCCTCAACCATGCGGATGATCTGGGCCAGCATGGTATCCCGCCCGATCTTCTGCGCGCGGAACCGGAGCAGGCCGTTTTTGTTGATGGTGCCGCCGAAGAGGGTGCTGTCCCTGGTCTTGTCCACTGGGATGCTCTCACCGGTCAGCATCGATTCGTCTACTGCTGAGGCTCCTTCTTCGACGATGCCGTCAACCGGCACCCGTTCACCCGGCCTGACAATGACCAGGTCGCCCACGACAAGCTGCATGAGGGCGATGTCCAGTTCTTGACCATCCCGCACCACGCGCGCCATCTGAGGTTGCAGCCCCATGAGCCGTTTGATGGCATCGGAGCTGCGGCCCTTGGCGACCGCTTCCAGATACTTGCCCAGGAGGATGAGCGTGGTGATAACGGCGGCGGCGTCGTAATAGACGGCGTGCATTGCCTCGGAACCGGCAATGATGGTGTACCACAGGCTGTACAGAAACGCCGCCGTCGTCCCCAGAGAGATGAGGGTGTCCATGGTGGTCGCGCCGTGACGCAGGTTCAACAGCGTCACCCTGTGGAAACGCCAGCCGATGATCCCCCACACCGGGGCGGTCAACGCCAGAACGAGGTAGACCTCGATGTTACGGAACCATTCCGGCAGGAAACCCATCCCTTGCATCGGCAGCATGGTCATGAGCGCAACGGGCACGGTGAGCGCGACGGAGACGATAAGCTCTCGACGCAGCCGCCGGATCTCCGCGTCCCGGTGGTCTGCGGCCTGGTCCACCTCCTGTGTGCCGGTCAGTTCCGTCGCGCCATAGCCGATCTCCTCAACTGCCAGCAGAAGAGGTGCAATATCAGTTACGCCGGGTTCAAGGGTGACCGTCGCCTTCTCCGTGGCAAGGTTGACGCTGGCATCCCGTACGCCCAGAGCGTCTTTCAGGGCGCCTTCAACTCGGCCCACACAGGAAGCGCAGGTCATGCCGGTGATGGCCAGCTCCAGCCGTCTGAGTTCGTTGCCGCTCTCCCTGGCGCCGTAGCCGATTTCTTCCACCGCGGTGATGAGATCGGGAATCGAGGCTGGCTCTGGCTCAAGGGTGACGGTAGCCCGCTCGGTAGCGAGGTTGACGCTGGCGCTGCGCACGCCGGGAGTCTCCTCCAGCGCCTTTTCGACTCTGCCCACGCAGGAGGCGCAGGTCATGCCGGTGATGTCCAGCACGACCCGCTGGTTCTCCAGGGTGCGCTGGCCTTGAGATGGTGACGAGATCAACGGTTCTTGAATTGCCATGATGGTCTTTCTGCTATCCCTTTACAATCTTAAGAGAATGAGTCGTGAGATGCTATAAAAGTTTGATCGCTTCACCCTTCAGGTACTTCTCCGGGTCTTTCTCAAATGATCGCTGGCAACCTGCCGCGCAGAAATAGTAGGTGACCCCTTTGTACTGGTAGGTTGCGGCTGCTTTCTTTTCATCGACTTTCATGTGACATACGGGATCGGTTGTCATGACGCGCCTCCTTAGTTCTCTGCAAGGTTATATAGATCGATGAGTTCAGACAGGACCTGTTCTTCTCTTCCCTCCTTCACGCCGGCAGGAACGCAGCTCCGCAGATGCCCCTCAAGGAGAAGCGAATCAAGCTTCTTGAGAGCCTTCCGCACTGCATAGGTCTGGTGCAGGACTTCAATGCAGTACTTGTCCTCGTCAACCATTTTCCTGATTCCCTTGATGTGGCCTTCGATATAGTTCAGCCGCTTTAGACAGTCTAGTTTCACGTGAGATTCCAAGATACTTCCTCCCAGGACATACGCCGAAGCCCTGCTCTGTCCTACTTGATCCCATACCCCCTGGGTAGGGGTTTACCTAAGGCTAGTGTATGTTTCTCAATCTTTTCTGTCAAGCCGCAGGTAGACGTGTTCAGGCAATCTGGTGGGTGAATCCGGGCGCACTCGACAATCTAAACCGCCGACATCGAAAGGGAAAAATGCTAAGGCATCACGGGCGCCTCTCGTTGATAGCGCCGGTGCTCGTCGGACCACAGACTCTTGAAGTAGGTAATCACAGCCTCGGCATCCGCATTGTTCAGCTTGCCTCTGAAGGGCGGCATAGTGAGCTCCGGCGTTTTGTTGAAGGGATCGCGCCATCCGTTAAGGATGATCTCTTTTAGCTGCTGGTCGGAATGCCGCCAGGTATGGCCGCTGTCGTCGTGGCTTGGGGGCGGTATGTTGCCTTTGTCATCAGGTCGCTGCCAGCCCGGGGCGCCCTCGGCGTTCGGGCCATGACATGCCGCACAGTTCGTTAGGTATACCTGGCGTCCGACTCGAACTGCGTCCTGGTCCAGCGCCGACAGTGTTGTCTCTGTGCTGGGATCAGGCGGTACGGCAACAGCGTTGTACGCGCCCACCAGCAACACGCCTACTACAGCGAATACTCCGAACCACCAATAGCCTTGCCCCAATGTCTTGCTCTTCACTTGGCCCACGGCCGCCAGCTAGCGCCACCATCATCACTGGTGAAGACGCGGCCGTCCGCGGCAGCGGCAAAGACCCTATCCTGCTTGGCCGGGTCGAGGCTCAGCGCCAGCACCTCTATGCCCTCCAATCCTCCGCTGGCTGACTGCCAAGTCTGGCCGGCATCATCGGATTTGAAGACGCCCGTCGGGCCTGCCACATAAACGCGTTCTGGACGTTCAGGATCGACAGTAACCGTCTTAATCTGGGTTGAGATGGACAACCTGCCCATTTCCCGCCACCCTCAGAAGCAGTCCATGCTCAGGTAAAGCCCCTCAGGGCTCGCAGCGTAGATCCAGCCGGTGTTCATGCTGCCGGGTAATGTCGAATGAGCCAGCGCGTCGATGCGACTGACGGGCGGACCGTCATCCATGCGTTTCCACGTGCCGCCCCCATTCTCGGTTTTGTACACGCCCTGGCCCGTCCCGAGGACCGAAGCGAAGAACGTATTGGGTAGAAGGGTATGCGCTGCCAAGGCGCTGACCTGTTTGCTAGGCATGCCGGTATTAATGCCTGTCCAAGTCTGACCCCCGTCGTCGCTCTTTAACACCCCGGCGTCAGGGCCTGACGTGATAATAATCTTCGGGCTCTTCCAACTCACGGAGATCTGCGAGAGCCCGGACAGGGGCAGCGGCCCCCGCAGCGGTAGGGGCTGCCAGTTGGCTCCGCCGTCCCGGGAGCGAGATACTTCAGCCGGTGTGACCTTGAGCAGGCCGCCGCTACTGGGGTCGTAGCTGATTGCTTTGAGGGTCTTGTTGTCAGCGACGGCTACAAGAGGAGGTCCTGAGGATGCGCAGCCAGCGAGGAGAGCCACGAATAGGGCTGCGGCCAGGGAGAGAAGCGTTCTCAGCGACATTTACCGCTCACTTCTCTCTTCCTGCCAGAGCTGTCGGAAGCGAGTTTCAATCACCTGGTTGAGCGATGGTCCATCCCATGGGTCAGTTGCTGCGTGCGCAAAGGGGATAGACACGTACCAGCGCCGCCGCCCTGCTTGATCAATAAGGAAGACCCCAGGAGTGTGCATCTGCTCGTTCGGCTTGTCTGGTTTAGGACCAGCTTCCGCGGCTACATGGTAGGCATCCCACACTGGGCGCAGTTCTGGCGGGCTTCCCGTCAAGAAATACCAGTTGGGCATTTCGCCATTACCCCATTTTTCCGTCGCGTCCTGGACATCCGCTAAAGATGCTGCTTGGATATTGACATTGATTGCAATGAACACCGCATCGGCAGCTCTATCGCCCAGCGCTTGCGCAGTCAGTCGAAACTGTGCAGCGGTGAGGGGGCAGGCGTCGGTGCACTGCGGATCCAAGAAAGCTAGGGCAACGGCCTTTCCCCTGAAATCAGAGAGTCCCACCGATTCACCGCGCTGGTCCATCAGCCTGAAATTAGGAGCGTTCTCCATCCCGAGCTCGGTTCCGAGATAGCCGGCATCGGTGGGGGTTGTTGCGCGCTGGCGCAGCATCGGCCCTGCGGCGGCGGCCCCGAGCGCTACAGTAATAGCAAGAGCGGCTACCAAAACTGCTCCCGTGGCGTACCACTGCCAAGGGGAGGCCACGTGTGGCATGTGTCTACCGCCCGACCCCGGTTGGGGTAACCTCTTTGCCGTCCTGAACAGCCGGCTCACGCAGTTCAGCAATCTGTTTCGTGATGCCCGACTGTTCTTTTTGCAACTGCTGCATCTGCATTTCTAATTGTGAGAGTTGCTCTTCACGAGTTAGCGCCGGCGCCGTCGAACTGGTTGGCGCTGGGACAAGAGGCATGCCGCACTTGGGACACCGGCCCTGCTGCGCGCTCTGCACGTCAGAGTGCATGGGACAGGTGTATCCGCTTCCTGCAGACGCCTGCGAGTTACCCATTCCCATCTGCCTTCCCATTAACACCGGCATCAGAAACATGGAGAGCGGACAGGCGAGCACCAGCAAAACCGGCAGGGCGGAAAGCGCCGCTCCTGGGGCAAAGATGAAGATACCTGCGCCCACAGCGACCAACGCTGCAATTACCTTTGGGTTGTAGCATGACTTGAGCATGTTCATGAGTGGTTCTTCCTTTCGCTATAAAAACTGATCGCCGCCAAAGCGCGCTTAGCGCCGAAGGCTTTTTGCCACTTCGGCATACACTTCATCTGGCTTCACGTACATGATTCCTCCATAATCCTTGGCCCACTTGATTTTTCCGTCCGTGTCCACCAGGACAAACACGTGGCCGGGCTTGCCGCCCATGGATTGGCAGTTCACCCCAAAGGTAACGCAGGTCTGCTTCCGCTGATCGGAGAGCATGGGCGTGGTGATGCCGAACCGGGAGACTTCAGGAGCGAGCGCAGAGATCGGGTCGACCGCGATATTGATGAGCTGAACGCCGCTGGACTCCAGCCTGCCGTCTTTCTGCAGATCCACGATCTGCTCTAGGCATGGGTCTCAGCCGACTCCCATGCTGAAGTACAACAGCACCGGCCTTTGCCCCACATAATCGCTCAGGGTTATCTGGTTGCCGCCAACGGCAGGAAGCTGGATGCCGGCCACGGAAACGGGCTTGGACGAAGTCGCGACACCGCTGGAATTAGGAGCTTCGCTGTTGGCGATGGCAAAGCCTATCAAGGCACCAAATGCGATCACGCCGAGGATGACAGGGACTATTAGCTTCATGGGCCGTCGGCTATTCTGTGCCTGATTACTAAGGCTTTTGTTCATGTCTTGCTCTCCATAGCTAGTTGAAGGCGGCTACAAGAACCAGTAGACGAAAGTGTCATTGAAGCCGGCCAACAGCAGCACGATTGCGGCCGCTGGCCGGATGAACCTATCGACTGTTGCAAACCCTCGGAGGACACCGCCACTCTTCTGGCCCGCGAAAGTGACCAGAAAAGCGAGCGCAATGAGAGGCATTGTGGTACCGATGGCGAATACCAGCGGATACACGATTCCATAGGACGATGCCAGCGCGATTGGAATCGTTAAGCTAAAGAACAACAGAAACAGTGTGGGACAGAACGCCAGGCCAAATGCAAGCCCCAGCACGAAACCGCCCAGCAGAGGGCTCTGGGGCACGCGGTCTTGCAGCCAGGCGCTCAGGCGATGGCCAAGCAGAAGGCTGGGGTTCAGGAGTCCCAACAATACCAAGGCCATGACGATCATCAATGGCCCGAGTCCCTTCCTCACTATCTCGATGAGTGGAATGGTCGTGGAGGCGAACTGGTACCCTAAGAGCAGTGCTGCCCCACCCAGCACGCCGTAGACGACCAGCTTTCCAATTAGGTAGCCAGTTAAAGCCTTTCCGACGCGAGTAGGAGCCGTTCCTCCCTGCACGGCATAAGCCAGCGCGGCGGCATTGGTGCTGAGCTGGCAGGGACTAGTAGCTCCAAGCAAACCGAAGAGCAAGACCGCTAAGACTGGTAGGCCGCGGCGGTCGATAGCAGTGTTGATCGGTCCTTGCAGGCTGGCATTGATCCCACTAGTGAGCGAGTACCAAGCAAGCGCTCCCTCCCGCAACGAACCTCCTCCTAACCAGAGGAAAAGGCTCAGAAAAAAGAGCACGACCGCCCCCACCACAATCCAGGCGCCGCTGGCCCGGAGACCGAGAAATCCAATACCAACGTGGCGAGTGGTCAAACCGTATCTCCCGCGGGGCGGCGGATCGCCAACGTACGCTTCTCCATTTCAGCGCCCCATCATGCCATTGCCCATAGAACTCCCCCCACCCCCGCTCATCATGCCGTTCATCATGTTTCCCATGGAGCCGTTCATCATGCCACTCATTGAACCCTGCGTCATGTTTCCACCGCCGGTACCCATGGCTGAGGCGCAGGCTGCCATCATCTGTTCGGCGTCCGGCCCCATAGCCTGGCGCATAAGATCAAACGAGCCCGGCCCCATCGTGGCATCTATGTGCTGGCGCATCTTGTCCACTGTGGAACTCGGAGCGCCCGGCGTCGGGCTTGGGGAGGGAGTTATTGCTGGAGGGGTAGTCTCAGGTGCGGGTCCTGCCGCCAGGACGGAGCCGCCAGGCGCAAGCGCCATAACTTGTACGACGAGGATAACGACAGCTAGCCAGAATGCGGAGGTGACGAATACTAGTTTCATAACGCTTCTCCATGGAACCTAAGATTAGTTTGTAGTACTACATTAACGATAAAGGCGAAGCTGATGGTTGCTACAAGCCATCGCAAATGCTTGTTGGCTATCAATGCAAGTCGCATCACCAAGTCGCATCACTTGGAAGGCCCGTCATACGATAAGCTGGCTACATCTTGATTCTTGAACCGGTTTTCAAGGATGTAGCAAATACCCTCTTGTTCCTCCGGCGCTCCCGGTATTGTCGCCGCCGCATCCTCAGCCAGTTGATCAAGAATAGATTTCAGGTCTTGTAACTCGCAGATGCGTTGATCCACCTCTCGTCGTTTCTGCTGAATTAGCTCTCTAACATAGGAACACGGCGCCTCTCCACGGCTCCTAAATGAGACGATCTCCCGGATTTCTTCGAGATGAAGTCCAAGCTTCTGAGCATTCCGAATGAACTCGACCCGCTGCAGGTCAGTCTCAGTATAGATACGGAATTTGCCCGCGGACCGTGAGGACGGGGTAAAGAGGCCCAAACTTTCGTAATAGCGAAGGGTCCTAGGATTGAGCCCAAGTCGGCTAGCAAGTTGACCTATGTACATGATGTGGCTCCTTGGTTAGGAGTTTTCAAAATCTCACCGTAATAAGGTTACACCTTCCAGTATGATGGAAAGTCAAGAGGTTTTCCCGACTACTTATTACGGTCTCATTTCCGTGTTGCCTGCGGCGATCTTATCGCTTCCGGGCCGCCTGCCACTGCTCGTGGCTCGGCACCTCTTCGCTAGTAGAGCGGCCTACGCTCAGAATTGCCTCTAAGAAGAGCGAGGCCCGGCCGGTGAGGTAGAGGAAGGTCAGGCGGTCGCGGCAGGCTTGGGCCAACTGACGGGAGGAGTAGATGCCGCAGCAGGCGCCGTAGAGCAGCAGGCCCACCATGGCCTGAGGGTGTAAAGGTGGCCGGCCTCGCTCCGTCTGGTAGGCAGCATGGATGACGCTGAGGTCGAGTCGGGGCACCAGCGTGCGGATGGCGTGGACCGGATCCTCCGGCGGGATGGCTTGGGCTAGGGAGATGGGAAGGAGATCGGCTTGGTCAGGGGTGTACGGATGATAAGGTCGCATGCCTTATCATCCCGCACCCACGACCAGACGGCAAGCCACTAAATAGACAGGCTCCTAGGGCACGCCACAGTAGATATGAGCGTGAAATCGCTAGCGCCTACGCCCTGCGACCGGACGCAGAGGCGGCTGAGGCAGTACAGCGGGCGCTCAGCTAGTTCCTAGCGTCCCCGACAGAAGGGGGGACTGACATTAAGTCTGTCCAACGAAGATTGGGCCATAGCACGGCGGCGGTAACGCAGGACGTGTACGCCTATGCCCTGCGGGAAGATTCAGAGGTAGTTGCTGGATTAGAGCGAGCGCTTCGTTAAGTGTTTCAAAGCTAGCCTAGCGGCCACGAGGCAACGGGTCATACCTAGCCTCACACTCATACCAGGGTCTTGTTTCGATGCACTGCTGGTAAAGCTGTGAATTGAGTCGGTTTCGTTGTTGTTGCTCATAGGACGGTTTCCGAAGCTCAGTAATACCGCTAGAGATTAGATTGAAAGCCACAATAATACCCAGAGTGATAACCACTGCCTTCAGAATTATGCCGTTCTCATCTATGCCGTTGTCATCCGTTTGCATGGTCACGCCTTCACGTCGTCACGAAATTCTATGTGAGGTAGAGCAGAGCACGGGACACTGCGTAAAAAGGTTGGTGCTAGTCGGGGACGACCAAAAGTACAATCACCTGAATGAGCACCCCCTTGTTCAACACGTCCACTTCGTAGACGCCAGGAGGGAAGAAGTACCTGTAAAAATACTCCGCGTAAAAATACACAGGGCTGCACCCAGATTCCGACGAGGGCGCTCGGTATTTACCAGAGCCTGGGGTATGGGGTACTCCATCTCGAAACCACCGAAGCTCGATGACCCCTTGCCCTGCCCAGACTACAAAAGGCGTTAAGTCTCGCTGTTTCACCACCGTAGTCCTGTAAGATGGGTCAACGCAGCCATAAATTGGGTTAAGTCCCCCTGACGAGAAATAAACAGTCACTTTTGTCAGGTTATCTACAGGGGCTGGCGTCGGGGTAGGTATAGGAGGAGGGGTAGGCGTTGGGGTAGGGCTAACAACGGGTGCTTGGAAGTTAAATGTCGATGACCACGCCACAGGCGTGCCATCCCCTTGCACTCTCGGGCGAACCCGCCAGTAGTACACTCTGCCCGAATCGAGAGGCGGCGTCCTCCAAGAATTGGGCGGGGTCCCACCACCAACATTTCCGTGTACGATGTTCCACCACACAAAGCTTTTCCCCATTGCTGGATTGGTGTCAAACTTGGAGTCCCCGCTGACCTGAACTTCATAATAAAAGATTCTTGGGTTAGGGTCTGACCATTGAATGAATAGAGGACTCAGTGAGCCAAGAGTAGTTCCGTTCGCCGGAGAGAGCGCCTGAATGCCACCAGAGGTTGCTTTGGGCGTGCGAAACGTCCAGGGCACTGACCAACCGCTCCAACTTCGATCGCTTGCTGGGACGCCAAGCCCGTCGCTTGCTCTCACTCGCCAGGTATAGGTCATGTCTGGCAACAGCATGTAATACTGGGGTGGGCCTGGAATGGTGAAGCTCTCGGTCTTATACGTAATCAGGTCAATACCTGCTCCGTCGTTGTTTGTAGGTAGCACCTCTATGTGGACTTGGACAGTCCCTTGTGGAAGTGACCATCTGAGCGTTGTCGTCATGTCCCCCAAGACTGTGCCCGATGCCGGAGCCACGGGGGAAGGCGCTGGTAAGGCAGCCTCCGCTTTGGATGGCTGGCGAGACGCCATGACTACAATCACCACCCCAAAGACGGCTAGGACTACCAAGGGAAGGACTCGGTTCATGTCGCTCGCCCTCTACATCATTAGAAAGTCCTTCTGGATTATACTAGGTTTGCTCATAAAGTGCAGGACGCCTGTCCCGACAGATTGAGAAAAATGTGACTTACTCAATAGACTTTTGGCACGTGGAGGACTAAAATCAGTAGGCAAATTCAACTAAGTGCCCCAGCGCCGTTGCTGAGTTGATCGAGTTCGCGCTCGCCAAAGCTGGCCACTTTGTCGGGGTCAAAGCCCATGAAAGCCTCTCGGATTCCCGGCCATTTTGCTTCGACCACCCGCCAGGAGATGCCAGAGAGAAAGACGCCTCGCGTCATCACTTCTAGATAATCGGCTAGCGAGCTAGGAACGATCTTTTCGGGTCCTGTGTGTTCTTGCATTTTCCGCCTCCAAGCAAAGCTAGTCACAGCATGATGGGAACAATATACCCCTTAAGTTTCATTGACGGCATTTATGCATCTTGTTAGAATCCGCGCAACGAAACAACGAGTCTATCGGAGGATGTATGCCTGCGAAACCTTTTGACTGGGACAACTTCGAGGTCGGTGAGCCTTTCGATCCGTACACCGTTACGGTAACTCAGGAAATGGTCGATAAGCACATAGAGGGCCTCGATTATTACCTTCCCTGGTTTTCCGAGACGTCTCCCTTCGGCAGGCCCATCGCGCCGCCCACGGTGATCGATCGGGCCATGGCGCAGGGCATGTATGGCGCAGCCTTTGCGGCTCCCGTCGAGCGCGGCGGTCAATCGCTGCACGCCCGCCAGATAACCGAGTTCCTTGCTCCCCTGTATGTCGATGAGACCTACAGCATCAGCGGCAAGGTGAGCCACAAGTTCGAGCGGCGAGGCAAGCGCTATGCCGGTGTGGAGGGTGTCGCAGTCGATTCGTCCGGAAAGCCGGTGCAACGCGGCAACTACATCCGGCTCACGGCCATGGTGCCGGGCCAGACGAGAGAGGGACGCGACCCCGAAGCGACGGCTGGGGAAGAACAGATCGTGCCCGGTCCTGGCGGTCCGCCCTCCCCACGCTGGGAAGTGGGCCACGAAATCGCGCCCATGGCCAAGATCCCATCTGTCGGCAAGAGCATTGCATACGTTGGCGGTGACATGGGCTTCCACACAAACTACGAGGCGGCGAAAAAGCTCGGCTTCAAAAAGCCAATCTTGATGGGGTTGATGTCACACGCCTACTTCTCTGAGCTGATGATGAACTTCTTTGGCAAGAGCTGGGTCACCAAAGGGAAGCTTTCCGCCGCCTTCATTGCCACCATCCCCGTGGACGAGTTCCTCCTGGTGCGAGGCGTCATTCGCGGGCGAGAACCGGCCGCCGCCGGCTTCAAGTGGGACCTGGAGCTCTGGATTGAGAATAAGGACGGCAAAAAGATGAGCGTCGGCACGGCGTCCTGCGAGGCATAGAGCGCCGCATTCTTCTAGCTATTACCGGAGGCCACCTATGAAGGTGGTCTCCCCTTTTGTCGTATGCTATCATCGTGAGCGTGATGGAGCCTATTGGCGCCAGTGCATGTCACATGAGACCTTCCTCTGGAGCAGATAATGAAGTACCGAACCTTCCCCAAAACCGACCTGCGCGTCTCTGAAGTTGGCTTTGGCGTTTGGACCCTCACCGCCGGCTGGTGGGGCGATTATACCGATGCGCAGGCCGCTGCCCTCTTGCAAAAGGCTTTTGACCTGGGCGTTACCTTCTACGACACTGCCGATACCTACGGCAACGGTCGAGGCGAAGAGATCATGCCCAAGGCCCTTGGCAAACAGCGACATGAGATAGTCATCAGCACCAAGGTTGGCTACGACTTCTACAGCAATCCAGGCCAGCGCACCGGCCAGCGAGAGTGGCCCCAGAACTGGACAAAAGAGTTTGTGAGCTTTGCGTGTGACCAGAGCCTGAAGCGGCTTGGCACCGACTATATCGACCTGTACCAACTCCACAATGCCCGCATGGACGCCGTGGACTCCGACGAGCTGTTCGCCGCGCTGGAAGACCTGAAGGCGGCGGGGAAGATCCTCTATTACGGCGTTGCCCTCGGGCCGGCCATCGGATGGCGAGATGAGGGGCTTGCCGCCATGCAGCAGCGAGACTTCCACTGCCTCCAGATTATCCACAACCTGCTGGAGCAAGACCCCGGCCGCGACTTCATCCCGGTGGCCCGACGCACCCAGACCGGCATCATCGTGCGAGTGCCCCATTCTTCGGGCATGCTGGAGGGCAAGTACACCCCTGAGACCACCTTCCCGCCGGAGGACCACCGCAGCCATCGCCCCCGCCAGTGGCTCATCGATGGGTTGCAGAAGCTTGAACACCTGAAGTTCCTCCACGAGGGCCGGGGTCAGACCCTGGGCCAGGCGGCCATCAAGTGGCTGCTGGCGGAACCGTTGATCACCACGGTGCTCCCGAATATCTATGACGAAGAGCAACTGGCGGAGTTTGCGACTGCGCCGGACAAAGCAGACCTGACACCTGACGACCTGGTCAAGGTGGCCGAGCTCTACGATAAGAACTTCTATCTACCTGTCCAGCAGGCAGGCCTGGAGCCGGAGCCTGCGACAGAGGCGGCCGCGACGTAACATCCCATGCAAATCGATGCGATTACTCTGATCGAAGAGTTCCGACAAGCTGTCACGTACGCCGGCTTCGAGTGTAACGAGATCGAGCACGAAGCGCAGCCAGATCCCCATGTACCGCACTCGCTGCCTACTGGTCGGTGCGCTGTTTATGTATTCTCGCTCTCCGCTTCTTACGGTTCGCGCTGTCCCGCAGGCCTGCAGAGAGTCCTGAAAGTTGGGAAGGCTGGGCCCAATAGCAACCCTCGTTTTCAGTCCCAGCATTACACGGGATCGGCCCAGAGCACTTTGGCAGGATCCCTAATCAGTTTGCAGATACTCTGGCCGTATCTTGGTATAACCACCATTTCAGAAAGTGAAGTGGCGAGATGGATTAAACAACACACCGGTCGCGATAACTTCTTCTTGCCTGGCAAGGACATCGCTGCAAGGGATGAGTTGGAAAGATATCTCCGAGGGCGGCTCGGCCCTGTATTTGAAGGTGGGTAGCCTCAAATTAAGGTGGAGAGGAAGGTTTACTTCAAGGTTCTAGGTAGTGGAAATTCTGTATGACGCTCATGCCCTTGAGCGAATGCAAGAGCGACACGTGCGTGAGGAGCACATTCGGTACGTACTGCTGTCAGGCCACTTTGTCAGGAAAAGTCACGACGGGCGCAGAGAGGCTTGGGAGGCCCGAATCCTGACTAGGCGTATTCGGGTGGTGGTAGAATGGTTGCAGGGTGATATGGCATACGTTCATTCGGTGTGGGTATAGTTGGATCGCCAGTAGTGAAAAACGTGGATAGAATGAAGCTCGAATACTCTCCCGATTCTGATGCTATCTACATTTATCTGAGCCGAAAGCGTCGCTCGTACCGTACTCAGGAGATAGCCTGGGAACCTTCCTTTCGCTTAGTGGACTATGGGGCTGATGGCGCGCCCATAGGCATCGAGATCCTGGGGACCAAGGACGGTATAGATATCAGCGGGTTACCCCGGGCCGCTGAGGTCTCAGCGCTGTTGGAAGCCCATGGCTTTCGGGTGCTGGCGCCCCAGCAGCAGAGCTAGGTGGGAAATCATGGTCCCTGCGTCCATCACCCTGTACTGGTGGAAAAACTGACAAACCTGCCAGAAAACGAGAGCGGCGCTCTTGTCCAAAGGGATTGCGTTTGCTGACCGCGACTTCTTCAGGCAGCGCCTGGATGTCGATGAGTTGCGAGGCATATTAGGAGATAGGTCTTCTGCTGAATTGTTCTCTGCCCGCAGCCCCAGCGTTGCCAAGTTGGGGCTCAATCCGGCGGAGCTGTCTGATGGCCAGATGCTTGAATGGATGGCAAGGGAGCCCAGACTCTTTCGTCGACCATTTATGCTCGTTGATGGTAAGCTGATGGTTCAGCCGAAGCCGGCCGAGCTGGATAGCTTGCTGGCTTAACTCAAAGGCGCAAGGGGCACAGCATGCTGTGCCCCTACCCAGTTTCGGATGATGTTGACGTTAGTTGTGGTCTTCGAATGCTAGCTCTCCAGCGCGAATGGGCGCCTTTAGCCAGTTTTCCAGGGGTGGAAGGGTGCAGCTCCAGCAATCGTTGTACGAGCAAAACGGGTTGTATGCGTAATTGAAGTCCAGTAAAACGGTATCGTCCCCGGCAACTTCCACCTCAATGTAGCGGCCCGCGCCGTAGGTTTCCTTGCCGGAGGTCTGGTCTTTGAACGGCAGAAAGAGAAGGTCGGAGTCCTCCGTGCGATACAAAAACACGATGACTTCTTGTCCATCTAAGGTGAAACCGGCCTTGCCTTCAAGCGTGTACGTTCGCTTTTGACCCCCGGTGGTATCCATCTGAATGGTTTCATGAACAACGCCCCGCTCCAGAGTTACACGAAACCGCAGAACGCTGTTCTCCGGAAAATAGCTCAGACCTACAAACGTCTTTTGCTGCTCAAGGGACAGCGGAGATTGAGGATGACCGCGAAAGAAGTCATCTTTTGCGGCCCTGAATTTCTCTAGCTCTGATAACGGCATCGTTTCCCTCCGCGACTGGACGAGACAGCTGTTGGTGAACTCGATCTCAATACGACGGTGCTCGAGAGCCATGGCGTGATCTCAAAACTGGCCCTGTCCCTGGCAGACGAGACTGTTTAGCAACTGTCATTGCGAGCCATTTGGTGCACTCAGGATAAACTGCGCGAAGCAATCTCAAAGTCCGGCCGTGTTCCTGAGATTGCCACTCGCCAGAGGCGACACTGTCGTCGGCCCGTCCAAAGCGGGCCTCGCAATGACACTCCTCTGCTCTATTACTAAACACTCTCGCAGAGCTTGCGTTGACGCTGTGACTGGGCGGTGGTAGCATCCCAAACAGCGCGGAACCCAGCAAAGCGTTCACACCCGCGTATTGCCGGTATGTTTGGATCCTATGTTACTGCCACCCCTGGCCAAACGTCCCACCTATGACCTGGAAACCGCTCTGCACGCTCGCGGGCTGCTGCGTGTGGCTGGCATTGATGAAGTGGGACGCGGCCCTCTCGCCGGACCGGTGGTAGCCGCCGCGGTGGTCCTCTCCGCGGAGAGCGCAGCGCGACCCTGGATGGCGCGAGTCAACGATAGCAAGCTCGTGACCCCCAAGCGGCGGGAGGAGCTTGCCGCATTGCTGAGGGAGGAAGCTGTTGGCGTGGGGATTGGTGAAGTGTCGGCCCAGGATATCGACCGGCTGGGGATAGTGCGCGCCACTCATACCGCCATGATGCTGGCGCTGAAGCAGCTCTCCGAGCAGCCCGATTTTATCCTCATCGACGGACGGGAGCGCCTGCCCATCACCATCCCTCAGCAGTCCATCATCAAAGGAGACCGTCAGGTCCTCTCCATTGCCGCAGCTTCCATTGTGGCGAAAGTGTATCGTGATGCGCTTATGGAAGAATTGAGCGCGCAGTTTCCAGGCTGGGGTTTTGGGCAGCACAAGGGGTATGGTTCGCCGCAACACCTCGATGCCCTCAGGAGACTGGGCCCTTCTCCCATCCATCGCCGCACCTTCGGTTCCGTCAACGGTCGGCTGTCTGAGCACGGGACACGGCTGCCATGAGCGACGCGCGCCGGGGATTGGGCGCTTGGGGTGAGCGAAGGGCGAGGGAATATCTGGAGAACCTCGGCTACCAGGTCCTGGAAACCAACTACCGCAGCAATGCTGGCGAGATAGATCTGGTGGCGCTTGAAGGAGGGTGTCTTGTCTGCGTGGAAGTTCGGACTCGCCGCGGCAGAAGCTACGGGACCCCCGAGGAGTCTATCGTCGGTGACAAAGCCCGACGCCTCACGGTATTGGCGGAAGAGTATGCTCAGGCCCATCCCGAGCTGCCAGTGGACATCCGCATCGACGTGGTGGCCATTGAGCTCACGTCCCGGGGAAGCCTGCTGCGCATCGATGTTTTGAGGAACGCGGTGGAAGGTTGACTGCCCCGCCGGCTGCTGCGGGGACGCTGTCCCGACGAGCACGGAAGAAGCTCTGGGGGTTTACGAGACCCTATTGGGTCGGCGGGGAAGGAGCAACGCAGTGAAAGCTCGGATACCAATGAACAGGAACCTTCTGCAGAAGGCGGACGACCTCCTCCACGGAAAGTTCTTCTACGGCTGGGTCATCGTGGCCATCTCCTTCCTCGCGGACCTGCTCAGCGCGGGCACGGGGGGATATACGCTGGGCCTCTATTTTGCCACCATGGGGCGAGAGTTCGGCTGGACGCGAACCCAGTTCACCTTCAGCCGCACCGTGTCCAGCCTCGTTCACGGGGTATCTGCGCCGCCCGTGGGCTATCTGGTCGACCGTTTCGGCGCACGGCCGGTCATGGTGGTGGGCGCGCTCATCGGCGCGGTCGGGCTGGCCTTAACCGCGGTGGTGCAAGAACCCTGGCACTTCTACTTCATCTACGGGGGCATCGGCGCGCTGGGCATCGCGGAGTTCGGCAACCTGTCCAACACCGTAGCCCTCTCCAAGTGGTTCATCCGCAAGCGGGGCCGCGCCATTGCCATCGCAACCATGGGGGTCTCTTCAGGTGGAGTATTCCTCATCCCGGTGACCGGCTTTTTTATCGAGAGCTTCGGCTGGCGCGCCTCCTGGGTGCTCATAGGATGTATAGTTCTTCTGCTGGTCTTCATACCCACGCTGCTGTTCATGCGGAGCACTCCCGAGGAGATGGGCCTGCGGCCTGACGGCGATCCTCCTGTGGACACCCCCGCCGCTGGAACGCCCGGCGCGCCTGCGGCGTCAGGGGCCCGAGCCGCGAGCGCCGAGATTAGCTGGACGTTGCAGGAAGCGGTCCGCACCCCTGCGTTCTGGCTTTTGATCCCCGCGTTCAATCTCAGCGGCATGGGCCTTGGTTCTCTGCTCCTGCACCAGATACCTCTCATCCAGGACAAAGGGTTCACAGAAGAGGCGACCGCCGTGGCCAGCGCCATGGCCTTCTGGGCGCTCATCAGCAAGCCCTTCTGGGGCTTTCTGCTGGAGCGGTTCCACGTGCGCTACTGCACCATGCTCTCCTTCATCATAGCCGCCGCGGGCATCATGGCGCTCATGGTTGCGGACAGCACTCCGCTGCTGCTCCTCTACGCCCTTCTCTTCGGGGTGGGCATCGGCGCGCAGCCCATCACCAACCCGGTGGCCTGGGCCAACTACTTTGGGCGCGGCTTCATCGGGACCATCCGGGGGATCGTTGCCCCTTTCCAGGTGCTCAGCGGCGCCTTCGCGCCCCTCTTTGCGGCATGGATATACGACACCTACGGCAGCTACCAGATCGCGCTCCTCACCTTTGTGGGCACCTACGCCCTGGCCTTCTTCTTCATGTTCCTGGCAAAGCAGCCCCGCCTATCGAATGGGCAGGCCCGCCGCCCGGAGCACGCGGCCGGGTAGGGTGGGACTGCCACGAGACGCGCCGCTCGTCCTGCGCCTGTCGAAGAACGGATGGAGGATTGAGCGAAAAATCGGTAGCATAACATGCTGCGTGGTTTTCATGTAGAATAAGACTCGAAAACTGCAACTGAGGTACCCCATGCCTCCACCTGTGTCAATCAGCCGAGGAACTAATGAAAAGCCTGTTGCAAGCGACGCTTTAACAGAGTTTTTCTCCAACTATGCGGGGTGTAGCGGCCACCTCATGACCGGATATCCCATCATTGGTACAGCAGAGGGCCGTCATGCGATAGATGCCTTACTGGTATCACCCGAAAAGGGCATCGTAGTGTTTGATCTGGTCGAAGGCTCTGACCCGGGGGATTTCGGATCCCGACAAGATGACTCGGCTAATAAGATCGAGGCTCGACTGAAGATGTACCGAGAGCTTATGGAGCGCAGGGAGCTCCGTATCAAAGTCCACACCGTCTCGTTTGCGCCGGGTCTCTATGATCCTCAGCGATTTAGCGATGGTTACGACATAACGAACGGGGCTACATTAGCCAACGTTCTAGACGGATTGGACTGGCCGCAAAAAAATGAAGATACCTACCGGTCAGCGCTGTCAGCGATTCAAAGTATCTCAACTATCCGCAAGAGCAGATCAAGGCGGACCGTGTCAAAGGCGGACTCACGCGGTGCCAAGCTGAAACGCTTGGAAGATTCCATCGCTACTTTGGATAACCGCCAGAGCAACGCTGTCATTGAAACTGTTAACGGCGTTCAAAGGATCCGAGGGTTGGCGGGCTCTGGTAAGACAATAGTGTTGGCACTGAAAGCGGCGTACCTTCATGTCCAGCATCCCGATTGGCGAATTGCGGTTACATTCAATACCCGTTCCCTAAAGGGGCAATTTCATCGCCTTATCAACAACTTTGCACTGGAACAGGCTGGCGAAGAGCCTGATTGGGAAAAGGTTCGTATTGCGAATGCTTGGGGCGCTCCGGGTGGGGGCGATCGCGATGGTATCTACTATGAATTTAGCCGTGTACATGACCTGCCATATTTTGACTTTCGGTCTGCTCGGTCAACCTTCGGGCAGGGAAGAGAATTTGCTGGAGTGTGCGACAGCGCTTTGACTCAAATGACGAGTCAGCAGCCAATTTACGATGCCATCCTAGTTGATGAAGCCCAGGATTTTCCACCCGTGTTCTTGCGGCTTTGTTATGAGATGTTAACCGAAGAGAAACGTCTCGTATTTGCTTATGACGAACTTCAAAACCTGTCTGGGGAGTCTCTTCCTTCACCTGAGGAAATATTCGGACAGACAGCCGATGGTGGGCCGCGTGTCCACTTCGACGCCTCATACGGAACTCGCATCGGGCAACAGGACATCATTCTGGAGAAGTGTTATCGAAATTCCAGGCCTGTCCTAACCGCCGCGCATGCTTTGGGCTTCGGCATTTACAGAAAGAAGCCAGTTAAGACTAGCACCGGCTTAGTGCAAATGTTCGACCAATCGCATTTGTGGGAAGAGGTTGGTTATGAGCTGGCTCACGGGGAATTGGGGGGTGGGCAGGATGTCGTCCTCCGGAGGACACCAGATACAAGCCCGACGTTTCTCGAAGACCACTCTCCTATCGATGATCTGATTCAGTTTGTCAAATTTCGAAATGATAAAGAGCAGGCGGCCTGGTTGGTCAAGGAAATCGAACGCAACCTCAAACATGATGAACTGCGACATGACGACATTGTGGTCATCAATCCTGATCCATTAACGACACGCGCGCAAGTTGGAACAATCCGTCGCCAGTTGCTGGAGATGGGCATAAGTTCCCACCTAGCTGGTGTAGACACCGATCCGGATATTTTCTTTCAATCAGACCTTCCGTCTATCACCTTTACGGGGATCTACCGGGCCAAAGGGAACGAAGCAGGCATGGTCTATATCATAAATGCCCAGGACTGCGATTCGGCAGGAGGGAATTTGGCTCGCATCAGAAACCGGCTTTTCACAGCGATCACCCGCAGTAAGGCTTGGGTGAGGGTCTTGGGGATTGGTGTCAGGATGGATCATCTAACTGAAGAATTTCTTAGCCTTAAGCAAAACGAGTTCGAACTGCGTTTCCGATATCCAACGGATAAAGAGCGCAGCGAAATAATGATCATTCACCGTGATATGTCCAGCGAAGTCAGTAAACGTGTTAAAACTCGGCAGAAAGGGCTCGCAGGTCTCTTAGAGGACTTAGAATCAGGAAGGGTCCTCAAAGAGGACCTGGATCAGGGCTTGCTCGACAAACTCAAGCAGTTTCTTGGATAAGGGAATGTCTACTCCAGAACTGCTCCTTCAACAAATCAACGGACTCGTAGGCGATCTAGTGGAGATGGGCCTTGCGCAAGATCAGAATTACGTCTTCGAAAGGCGGCTGTCCGCTACAAAGGTCGAGATTACTTTTCCACAGGCCGAGCACTTGTCAGCTGCACTCAAGGATCAGGCATACTCAGAGATTTACGACGCGCTTTCCTCGGAGCGTGCATTAGTAATCAAGCTGCCTGACGGTGCTCTGATCCAAACGCAATATCTCTTTGAAGGTGAAGTCCTCGAGCGACATAGGCTGGCGTTTTACCCATCCCCCTACCTTGAAGAGTTCCAGAATAACCCAGAAATCTATCTGCAAGACGACATTTTTGCCGACGTCGTGGCGCGAAGTCTTGTGCCTTTTCCGTTGCGATTCGACTTTGATTGCAGACCTAACGTCTGGAGGCCTTTACATCACCCTCAGTCGCACCTTTCGCTTGGCCAATATGAAAACTGCCGTATCCCTGTTTCAGCTCCGGTGTCCCCCGCGTGCTTCATCGACTTTATCCTGAGGAATTTCTATAACACGGCCTTCAATCAATATGCAGATAAACTACACTCATCGTCTTGGTGTTTTGGTAATTCGATTCAGGACGTGGAACAACGCGTGGTCCACATCAGGATTCCAACTATTTAGAATCCTGGGCTGTGTCCGCCTCCCCAAGGGGCTATTCATCAGGGCTGCTAGGCCCTGCTCCCACTACACTGCAACGCAATTACCTCGGATGCGGCGAAGAGTCTTTAGCGGACGCGGATGAACTGTTGCAACTTGATGCGCGTTCTGTAAAGCAGGGTTACGGGAACTCACTGCATTGCAACGTCTCGAAACGCGGTCCGTTATGGTAGCCGTGAGATGTAGATTACGAGATGGGTTGTGAGATCGACGGCCGACCTTTGCTCCGGTCACCCGGACTGGGACGGAAGCGGATCCCAGGAACGCAGGTTTGCGAGGCACTCGTGGCAGCTGCTTGTTGCGTTGCTTTACAATCTGAGTTGATGCAACACGCAGCCGTGTCGTGCCCACCGCGTCACGTATGATATAATCTCGACGCATTCCCTAACAAGAAAGTCCAGCTTATGAGAGGTCAGGGATCATGCCCATCTACGAGTATAAGTGCAATAGTTGCGGTAAAGTCTCAAGCGTGTTCTTCCGAAGCTTCTCAGATGTCTCCGAGCCGCCATGCCCTTCCTGCAACAGCGCCGACATGCGCAAGCTCATGTCTCGGCCCTTCATCGTCAAGTCGGAGGCCGAGCGCTTCGCCGCCTTTGACCAGAGTAAAGCCCTGGGTAGGCTGGACAGCCCCTTTGACCCGGCAGCAAAGGAGCGCTGGGCAAGGGACGTCAGCAGGAGCCTGCCGGGTGAGATGGGCGCCGAGTTCCGGGAGATGGCGGAACAGATGTCCTCTGAAGACGGGCCGCCGGAGATGTATGATCCCGGTTACTACCTGCAGTCCCGTCTGAATGCCGCGCAAATGGAAGCCCAGGGCATGAAGATGGATGAGAACAGCGGCGGCTGGGTAGATAAGAGCGCAGAGCCTTCGCCAGACCCTTACGCATAAACCCGCCCAAGGTAAGGTGTTTACCCGTGCCCATTTACGAATTCTGGTGCATATCCTGCCGTAAGAAATCGAGCATTTTCGTGCGGACTGTCTCATCTGAGCTGGACCCTGCGTGTCAGCACTGTGGCGGCAAAGAAATGCAGCGCGCGGTGTCCAACTTTGCCTACCACAAGTCGGCCCAATCTCGCATGGAAGAAGCCGGCGATCCGAACAATCCCTCCGACAGTTTCTACGATGACCCCCGTAACATCGGCCGCTGGGTGGAGGATAAGTGGCAGCAGACTATGGGAGATGAGCCGATCCCCGGTGAAATCCAGGAGATGATCGGCACTGCCAGAGAAGGGGAGATGCCCTCGCCCTTGCCAAACCTGCCGGACTTCCCCAATCCCCTCAGGGATCTGTAAGGCAGTGAACCAGGTTTCCTCGTCCACCATGCGGGTCCTTGACGCAAACATTGACCGGTGCCGAGAAGGTCTGCGCGTCCTTGAAGACGTCGCCCGTTTCATCCTTGACGACGGTTTTCTCTCCGCCAACCTGCGCGACCTGCGTCATAGGCTGACACAAGCCGCCGCCTATCTGGGGTCAGGCTTGTTGACCGCGCGGCGAGCGAATGACGATGTCGGCGCGGCGCAAAATGATCCCCAGGAACCACTCCTTGATCTTGCGGAACTCGTCACAGCCAACTCAAAGCGGGTGCAGGAAGCGCTGCGTGTCCTGGAGGAGTTCTCCCGACTGCCAGAGCTGTCTCAGTTGCTTGACGGCCCGTGGTTCAAGAGCGCGCGCTTCACGGTGTACGGCTATGAGCAGCGGCTGGTTGGACGGCTCCTGCGCAGAGATAAGATACAAAAACTGAATGGATTGTATTTCATCCTCGACCACACCACGACGCAGGGGAGGCCGGAAATGCAGGTCGCGGAGCAGGCGCTCCAGGGTGGGGCCTCCGTCCTGCAGCTACGGGATAAAGTGCGTGAAAAAGGAATTCAGCTTGATGTGGCTCTGGCGCTCAAAGATTTGTGCCAGCGCTATGAAGCCCTGTTCATTGTGAATAATGACCCTGACTTGGCGTTGGCAGTAAATGCGGATGGCGTGCATCTCGGCCAGCGCGATTTTCCTTTGAGCGTGGCCCGGCAGATATTGCCTCTCGACAGGATAATCGGCGTTTCGGCAGCCACCTACGATGAAGCGCACCAGGCCGAGGTCGACGGCGCAGACTACATTGCCGTAGGTTCCATCTATCCCACGATGTCGAAGACTGACACGCGGCCCGCGGGACTGGAAACGCTACGCCGGGTGCGGGGGCTGACCAAGAGACCCCTCGTCGCGATAGGCGGCATCAATCTGGAGAACATCCACGATGTGCTGGAAGCTGGGGCCGACGCGATTGCCGTGATAAGCGCCGTTGCCGGCGCGCCAGACCCCGGACAGGCTGCGGAACAATTGGTTGACCGGTTTCGGAGGTATCGTGGACCGGATAGCGGCTAAACTCGATGCTATTTCAGGCGGCATCATCCGGAACTTCCAGGAAAAGTATGCCGCCCGAGACAAGGCCCTGCAGGGAGGCCGAGAGGTCATCCGCCACTCAGCGAACGCGATTCGTGCGGTTCACCGTTACGATCTCGCACAGGCCAGACAACTCCTGGAACAGGCGCGGCACACCCTTGCCGCGATTGATCAGGCCCTTGCCCAGCATCCGGATGTCTACCACGCTGGCTTTGTCCAGGATGCCCAGAAGGAGTATGCAGAAGCCAGCATCACCCTGGCCATTGTTGCTGAGCAGGATTTGCCCGGCCCTGAGGAGCTGAGAGTGAGCTACGCAGCCTACCTGAACGGAGCGGGAGAGGTCATTGGAGAGCTTCGGCGACAGGTGCTGGACCGCATTCGCAAGGGTGAGGTGCAGCGCTGCGAGGCATTGCTGGCGGCAATGGGAGATATTTACGGCATGCTGGTCACGGTCGATTTTCCCGACGCCATGACCGGCGGCTTGCGCCGCACCACGGATGCCGCAAGAGCCATCCTGGAGCGCACCAGGGGAGACCTCACCATTACGCTTTCACAGAACGCCCTTGAGCAGCACATGAAAGAGTTTCAACGCAGCCTGGGCAAAGATGTGTAACTGCACTGTAACATAAGCAGCCATGCCCCCCGTTCTTTCGTATTGGAAGGTGCAACGCTGTGCTGTGGTTCACGGTGGTTGACTCAGGCAGGACAGACGTGTTGACGCGACTGTCGGGTCGCATCGCCACCGGAGAGCGAGATGTTTGCGAGAGTGTTTGTTAAGCCCGTTCTTCGAGCATGGTCGAGAAGCATGTCCTGAGAGTAGCCGAAGGGACGGGCGTGGTCTCGACAAGCCTGGCCAACGCCTTACTAAACAGTCTCGATGGTTGCTGCTCTTGACGAATGAGGTGGTCTTTGATAGAGTGCCGCACGGCCCTGTTCATACTTCGTGAAAGTGATAACAAGCGTAGGGGCACGGGGATGAACTGCAACCATTCAGGGAGCATTCTGAGAAGGAGGTCTGCCGTAGCAAAGAGATAACATCATTTGAATGCGACGTCTGAGATATGGACGCGCAGCTCACATGGTGACTACCGCGAGGTTGGGATTGAATCCCCTGAAACATGTTAGCAGGCATGGCGAAAACGGTTGCCGTGATCCTTTCTTGTGTCAAGGGGGGGCAGTGGTTCAGTTTCACTGAGCCGCTCGTCCTGAGCTTGTCCTGAGCGCTGCCGAAGGGCTTGTCGAAGGATGAGCGGGGTTATGGTTCGACAGGTCGTTCGACTCTGAGAGTCTCAGACTCGATGAGCTCACCATGAGCGGGGAAAATTCTCTTCCGAACAAACTGAACCACTACCCAAGGGGCCGATAATTTGGTGTTATAACAAGGTAACGATTTTTTAGAAGGAGGTACCAGCCATTTCATCCCTTTCACTACTACCAATGATTCCAGTTGTTGGGGTGATAGCAATTCTCTTTGCCCTTTACCTGGCCAGAGATGTGCTGTCCAAGGATACCGGCACGCCAGCCATGCAAGAAATTGCAGGCATGATCTTTGAAGGCGCCATGGCCTTCTTGTCGCGCCAGTACAAGACAATTGCAATGCTCTCCGTGGTCACAGCGGTGGCCATCGGCCTCATCGTGGGCGCGTTTGATCCGTACCCCAATGTCGGAATCCTTACGTCTATCGCGTTCTTAGTGGGCGCGGCGTGTTCCGCTGTCGCCGGCTACGTCGGGATGTATATCTCGGTGCGCTCAAACCTCAGAACTGCAGCGGCAGCTCAGCGGAGCCTGAAAGACGCCGTTACCGTGGCTCTGCGCGGCGGCGCGGTTTCCGGCTTCCTGGTGGTTGCCCTCAGCCTCCTGGGTGTCTGGGGCATCTTCACGGTCTACAACACCATGCTTGGCGCGCCGCTTGAGAAGACGCCCTTCCTCATCGTAGGGTTCGGCTTCGGCGCGAGCTTTGTCGCTCTGTTCGCCCAGCTCGGCGGCGGCATTTACACCAAGGCTGCCGACGTGGGCGCTGACTTGGTCGGCAAGATCGAAGCGGGTATCCCTGAAGACGATCCCCGTAACGCCGCCGTGATTGCCGACCTGGTGGGCGACAACGTGGGCGATTGTGCTGGCCGTGGCGCAGACCTCTTCGAGTCCATGTCCGCCGAAAACATCGGCGCCATGATCCTTGGCATTGCCATCTTCGGACTCACGCAAGACCCGGCCTGGATCTTCTTCCCCTTAGTGCTCCGGTCTTTCGGTATCCTTGCAACCATCGTTGGATTACTCTCGGTGCCCCTGTTCATCAAAGAAGACGGAGATCCCATGGCGGCCCTCAGTGGCGGATATTGGGTCACCTCGGTTCTCTCCGTGGCAGGACTGGCCTTTGTGACGAATGTTATGCTCGGCGCGAACTGGAATTGGTTTTTCTTCTGCGGTCTCGTGGGTATTGCCACCGGCATCTGCTTTGTGTACATCACGCAGTACTACACCGCAGGGGCATGGCGGCCTGTGCAGGAGATCGCGCAGGCGTCTCGCACCGGCCCAGCCACCAACATCATCATCGGCACGGCGGTTGGATTTGAGACGACTGCGGTCACTGCCATCACCATTAGTGTCGCACTGGTTGCATCGTTTACCCTGGGAAGCCAGGCGGACCTGCCCAACTCCGGCATCTTTGGCACAGCAGTAGCGACAATGGCTATGCTCATGTCTGCTGCATTTGTCCTGGCAATGGACACCTTTGGCCCCATTACGGACAACGCGGGTGGCATCACGGAGATGGCCCATGCGTCCGAGAACGCCCGCCACATCACCGACTCGCTGGACGCCGTTGGCAACACCACCAAGGCGCTTACCAAAGGCTATGCCGTCGGTTCGGCCGCCCTGGCCGCCTTCCTGCTTTTCAGCGCCTACTTGGATAAGGTCAAAGAGAGGTTCCATGACATTGGCCGGATAGACCCGGGGACGGGCAAAGTCTTCGAGCTCTCCGGCAACTTGCCCATCGATCTTTCGAAGGTTGAGGTGTTTGTTGGGGCATTGATGGGAGTTATGCTGGTCTTCCTCTTCAGTTCCCTGGCCATCCGCGCTGTTGGCAAGACCGCTGGGGAGATCATTGAAGAAGTGCGGCGGCAATTCCGGGAGCATCCCGGCATTATGCTGGGAACCGAGCGGCCGGACTACGGCCGCGCTGTCGACATCACGACTTCAGCCGCGTTGCGGGAGATGGTTGCGCCTGGCGTCCTTGCGGTCGGGCTTCCGCTCGTCGTCGGACTGGTCTTCCGGTTTACCCGCGGCGGTGACGCCGGATGGGAGTCCGTAGCTGGGCTGGTTATGGTGGGCACCATTGCCGGCGTGATCCTGGCCACCTTCCTGAACAATAGCGGCGGCGCGTGGGACAACGCCAAGAAGTTCATCGAGTCAGGACAACTGAAGGATGCTGACGGAACCGTCCTGGGAAAGGGCAGCTTCGCTCATGCGGCGGCTGTCGTGGGCGATACCGTGGGCGACCCCTTCAAGGACACCGCCGGCCCGTCCCTGCACGTGCTGGTCAAGCTTCTCAGCACCATCACCCTCGTGCTGGCGCCGGTGTTCATCGGCTAGCGTAAAAACTGAACTGATACACACACACGTAGGGGCAGGCCGTCAGGAACCTGCCCCTACGGTCTTTTCTGCCCGTTCGAGTGGCGGGCGTTGCCTGTCTGTAAACCCGCCCGGTCAGGCAGGCGGGGGCAACTCCGCCGAAGGACGGGCGCCTATGGCATCGCAGTGGCGAGAGCCTGTTGAAGCTTTGCCCTGTCTCTAAAGGTGACTCGCTGTGGCGAGAGCACGGTCAAATGGGCGCCGCCATTTCAGGCCGATTCGCACCTCCGGTCTGACCATAGTAGCCCATTCGGATCGGTCACGTGTGAGGGGCTTAGGTCTCCAGCAACTCGCTCAATGGCATCGGCAGGCCAAGGAAGTACCCCTGCGCGTAAGAGACACCGTAGACCTTTAGCAGCTCCACGGTCTCCATGTCCCCCACGAACTCCGCGATGGTGTCCTTCCCGAGCCCTCGCGCCACTTCAACCATGGCGCGCACTAAGTGCTGGTCCGTGATGTCCTGAGGAAGGTTGCGGATGAAGCTGCCGTCAATCTTTACCAAGTCCACCGGAAGGCGTTTCAAGTAATAAAAAGACGAGAAACCGATGCCGAAGTCATCGAGCGCGAAACGGCAGCCCATATTTTTGATGGCGCTGATGAACTGCAGGGCCTCGTCAAGATCGGCAGTGGTGGCTGATTCCGGCCACTCAAAGATGAGGTTGTTGGGGTTGATCCCTGCGCCAGTGATCTCCTGCTGGATGATGGTCAAGAGCTCTGGGTCACCGAATGCCCTGCCCGAGAGATTGATCTCCAGGCACACCTCCCGCCCCTTCTCCTTTTGCTGCGCCATCAGCCGTATAGCGCGACGGACTACCCAGCGGTCCGTGCTATGAATGCGGCTAAAACGCTCTGCAACGGGAAGGAACTCCGACGGCGGGATCACTGTGTCGTCGTCGTCGATCATCCGCACCAGCACCTCGTAGTGGGAGACGCCATTGGAGTGCAGGTCATAGATAGCCTGACCATAGAGAACGAAGCGCTCCTTTTCCAGTGCATCACGGATCCATTGTTCCCGAGCCAAACGGGTTTCAATCTGGGGATCATAAATGCTGAATTGCGCGCGTCCATTGTCTTTGGCCTGGTACATGGCGAGGTCGGCGTGGGCAAGCAGCTCGTCCTTTGTGGTGCCGTGCTCCGGCACCAGTGCAATGCCAATGCTGGCGGAGATGTCCGTCAGACGGCCTTCGATGGTAACATTGGTCTCGCCGATGGTGTCCAGAATGCGCTGGGCGACGATGCGCGCTTCATGGGCGTCGGCCCGGGGCATAAAGATAGCAAACTCGTCGCCACCCAGTCGTGCCAGGATGTCGCTGCTCCTCAAACGTCCTCGCAGAAGTTGCGCCACGCTGGCCAGCAGTTCGTCCCCCGCGTGGTGACCCAGGCTGTCGTTGACGGTTTTGAAGTGGTCCAGGTCGAAGAAGGCTATGGCCCCCTGGGTGGCGTAGCGTCCGGCCTGGGCGAGCTGGATTTCCAACTCTTCCTCAAAACGCCGGCGATTGAAGAGCCCGGTGAGAGGATCGTGGGTGGCCAGGTGGACCAGCCGATCTTCCAGGTTCTTGCGTTCGGTGATGTCACGGGCGATGTATGAGAGGAACTCCACCGGGCCGCTGTGGCTCCGGTGGGCCACGGTGACCAGAGAGACGGGAATCTCCTTGCCGTTACTGTGCAGCAACGCGACCTCGCCACTCCAGGCGCCGTTTCGTATGGCCGTGGGGATGGCATGGCTGGAAAGGAGGGAGCGGGCTTTGTCAGAGAACACGTCCAGGATGCTGAGCTTGCTTATACTTTCGCTTTCGCCAATGCCCAGCATGCTGCGGCCTGACCGGTTTAGATAGAGCACGTTGCCGTTCAGGTTGGTGGTTGAGACGTGGTCAGTGGTGGCCTCCAGAATGGCAACGAGACGGGTGCTGGTCTCCGCAGCTTGGGTTTGCTCCGTGATGTCACTGGACACGATGAATACGACGCCCCCCCCGGGATCCACCACGGCCCGGGCCACCTCCCTGGCCCACAGCAAGCTGCCGTCCTTCCGCACCCTGCGACCGATCCACTGGAGCACCTGTCCAGGGTTGCGGACGCACTCCTCTATCTGGTTCAAGGCCACTGGGCGGTCCTCCGGAGCAATGAGTACCAGGACAGACTGTCCCTGCAACTCCTCTGGCGCGTACCCCAATTGCTCCGCGCCAAACAGGTTCACCGAGAGCACTTTGCCGCCCCCGTCCACGGTGAAGTACATCGTGGGGTTATCCTCATAGAGAGTTTGGTACCGCTCCGTGGCAGCCCCCAGTTCCGCGGTGCGCTCCAGCACGCGCTGCTCCAACTGAAGGTTCAACACCTGCAGCTCGGTGAGAGCCTGGGTCAGCGACCTTTGCTGGCGGCCAATGGTGCGAGTGCCTCCGTGCACTATGCCCAGAAGCGCCAGATAGAGGATAGCCAGACTCCCGCTCAGGGCCAGGGTGACGAAACGCTGCATCTCCGCTATCCGCTGGGCGATGGGGTCGAACACCTGGTAGATCTCAAACACGCCTGCGACTTTCTGGCTACCGGGAAAGATGATGGGCGTGTACACCTCCAGCAGAGCGCTATAGCCAACCTCGCTGATGTTCTCCGATGCTTCAAGGTGGGAAAGCTCGGAGGCAGTCTTTCCCTCCATAGCCTTTAAACGCTCATCGTCCGGTTCGAATACCTGGCCGATGATTCCCGGGTCGTCCGCGTACACTACCCTACCGTCAAGGCTCCAGATCTTGATCCTAGCTGTACGCGGAGACACGATGGTGTCCTTGATAAAGCGGTTCAACTCTGCGATACGTTGGGAAGAGAGGGGCGTGGTCAGGTCTGCCGGCCTGAGGTAGCCCACCATCCGGGGGGCAACGGTGTCCCGTGTGTCAGACTGCGCGTCTTCGAGGGCGTTCCTGATGATGGTCTGGCTAAGAAGTTGGGACAGCGCCACACCCAGCAGCGCAATGACCGCCATGGCCGCCAGCCCAAAACGCCATGTGAGGCTGAGATTTCTGAGGAACCCTAGCGCTTTGGTCATCAGTACCTCCGGTTTGTCCTGGTAAGATGCCGCGGCCAGGCGCGGGTGATGTATTGCTGGCACGGGCAACCCATGCCAGACCGTCACCGATTATAGCATGGCGACGCCCCATATTTGGGCCAAATGAGGGTGCCAAAGACACAGCGGAAAGCAATTCTTGGGTCTTGCGGTACGTGCTGGCCAAGCTCCCAAGCACTAGCGCCCCCGCGCTCGTGCCGGCGTCCACCTGCTGGAGCACATCGAGCGTCACCGTGATAGGGCAGGTTTGGTTCGACAAAGCTCACCACGGGTGAAACCTGCTTCGCAGACGGATATCGCCGGGCCGCTCGTGGTGAGCTGAGAGTTTACCCTGAGCGGAGCCGAAGAGAACCATGAACGGGGAGCATATCTTGACGTAACTGACCCACTATGCGGATTCACACCTCCGGTCTGACCATGACACGTGGGATTAAGGTAAACTAGGTGAAACTTCATTCATCGAGGAGAGGGCAGCAGTGGCCAGCGTAACCATGGACACCATCGTTTCCCTGTGCAAGCGCCGGGGCTTCATCTTTCAGGCCAGCGAGATCTACGGCGGCCAGGGCGGATCGTGGGACTACGGCCCTCTCGGCGTCGAGCTGAAGAACAACATCAAGCGGGCCTGGTGGCGCGCCATGGTCTTGGAACGGGACGACATCGTGGGCCTTGACTCGGCTATCATCCAGAGCCCGCGCGCCTGGGAGGCCAGCGGCCACATCAGCCACTTCACCGACCCCATGGTGGACTGCCGCAACTGCAAGCACCGCTTCCGCGCCGACCACCTTGCTCTTGCCTACGTTATAACTACACAAGGAGAGATAGAGGTCGATGTTGGCAAGACAAGTACAGCGACCGGACTAGTGATCTATCCCCAAAACTCGTTATCAGTACGAGGCATTAGATTAACGCCAAAGTTTACGTTTTCAGACTACCGTGACCTAGTACAACAAGTGACTTTGGAAAGCGCAGAACTTAATCAGGTGCTTAATGGGAATGCTGACTTTCCATTTGGTCTTCCCAAGGGTACTGGTTACTTTGACTTCGATTTGGGTTCGTTGCAAGTTCCCAGCAAGTCGATATTGACTCTCATCTTCCGAGGTGGATCAGCTCCTCTAAGAATCAATGTAGCTGGTTCGGCTGTAAATCTAGAAAGTCCTAACACCTGCCCGGACTGCGGGGCCAAGAGCAGCTTCACCGAGGCCCGCCAATTCAACCTCATGTTCAAAACCTTCGTCGGGCCGGTGGAAGAGACTGCCGCCACGGTCTACCTGCGTCCGGAGACGGCCCAGGGCATCTTCGTCAACTTCGGCAACGTGCTCACGGCCACCCGCCGCAAGCTGCCCTTCGGCATCGCACAGGTCGGCAAGTCCTTCCGCAACGAGATCACCCCCGGCAACTTCACCTTCCGCAGCCGCGAATTCGAGCAGATGGAGATGGAGTTCTTCGTCCGCCCCGGCGCCGACGAGGACTGGTACCGCACCTGGATCCAGGTGCGGCGGGACTGGTACGTCCGCCTGGGGATGGATCCCTCGCACCTGACCCTTCGGGAGCACGCCAAGGATGAGTTGTCCCACTACTCCAAGGGCACCACAGACATCGAGTACCTCTTCCCCATGGGCTGGTCTGAGCTGGAGGGCATCGCCAACCGCACGGACTACGACCTCAAGCAGCACTCGGAGTTCAGCGGCGAGCGCCTCACCTACTTCGACGAGGAGACCAATGAGCACCTGGTGCCCTACGTCATCGAGCCGGCCGCGGGCGTGGACAGGGCGATGCTCGCCTTCCTCATCGATGCATATCGGGAGGAAGAGGTCCCTTCGGCAGGCTCAGGACAAGGCCCGGCAGCGAACCCTTCGACAGGTCGTTCGACGCTGAGAGTCTCAGGCCGTTCAGGTTCTGAGGAGCCCTCAGGCTCGATGAACTCGATGAGCTCAGGACGAGCGGCCGCCGAGACCCGCGTCGTGCTGAAGCTGCACAACGACCTCGCTCCGGTCAAGGTGGCGGTGCTGCCCCTGAGCCGCAACGAGAGGCTGACCCCCACGGCCCAGGAGGTCTACGGTCTGCTGCGCAAGGGGCTGCGGGACTGCCTGGTGCAGTACGACGACGCCCAGAGCATCGGCAGGCGCTACCGGCGGCAGGACGAGATCGGCACGCCCTACTGCGTGACCGTCGACTTTGACTCGCTGGATGACCGGGCGGTGACCATCCGAGACCGCGACTCCATGGCCCAGGAGCGGGTGTCCATCGCCGAGCTATCGGCCGCGCTGCGGGACCGTCTCGGGCTGCTGGGATAAGAGAGTGCTGCGCACGGCTGGTTCACGGACGCTACCGCCGTTTGCTGAGCTTGCCTGTCCGGTAGGCAGGGCTCTCGATGCAACTGGCGGTGGAACGACATCGCTGCGCCCTACTGCGTGAGCGCCGACTTCGACACGCCGGAGGGCGGGGCGGTAAGCCTGACGACAGGAATTAATGAGAGGTGCGATATGGTTACGAAACCTCAATACATCATCGACGAGAAGGGGAGGAAGAAGGCGGTTATCCTTCCCATGCGGGATTACCTGCGGTTGCTGGAAGACCTGCACGACCTGGCGGTCGTAGCACAACGACGGGACGAGCCGACCATAAGTCACGAGGAGCTGAAGGCCAAGCTGCGCGCCGATGGACTCTTACCAGATTGAATGGACTCGGACGGCCGGACGCGAGCTTCGACGCCTTCCTCTGACAATTGTGAGACGGGTCGTCCTCGCCGTTGACGGACTAGCTCTTAATCCGAGGCCGCGTGGCGCTCTCTTTGTGGAGGGTTCGGAGGCTTTGTGGCGAATCCGCATCGGGACCTATCGTGTTATCTATGAAGTGAACGACGGAGAACACCTTGTTGTGATTCATCATGTCAGGCACAGACGGGAAGCCTATCGAGACTTGTAGCTGGCGGTCACGCTGCGGGAAAAGCTGTTGGGTGCTGCGCACGGCTAGTTCTCGAGCCCTACCCGATTCTGTGGTAGTGTTGCTGCTCGGTGAGGGCAAGACGGGGCGCGGAAGCGAGATCAGGCCGTTGCAGAGACCGTTTAGTGGCGGGAAGTGCAGAAGGGCGGCAGCCCTTTTGCCAAGGAGAGCGAGGGGTGTCCCCTCGCAAAATCTATATTCCCCCTCTTCCTGCCAGGCTTGTCCTGAGCCGGGCCGAAGGGAAGAGGGGGTTAGGGGTGATGGTCGTGGGTGGGGGGTGGAGTTCGGCCCCGCGACTCTGAACAGGTACGCTCCCCCGAATCCTCTTGACAGCGGGCAAAGAAGAAGGTACACTGGTGTGGAACTGGAAAGGAACTGGACTGGTTTACCATTGGAGACCAATCAAGACACATGACGCCCGACATCGCTGAAGAGTCAGAAAAATACCTCAGCATGATCCGGGAAGGGCTTGCAGGGCTGGAGCGCCTGTTGGGACAGAGCACGCCGAAGCGTTCTGACCCGTACGCGCGTCGTGAGCGGCTCCTGCAGCAGGTGTACGCCCAGGAGGGTGTGGAGCAGCCGGAGATGATGCGCGCCCTGCGGGAGGTCGGCACCACCTATCAGTGGATCGGGCAGCAGGTCAAGAAGGGCTACCTGGCCATCACGCCGCTGCCCAGCGGAAAGGTGCGGTATACCGTGACGCCGAAAGCGGTCAGAGAACTCGAACTCAACAAGAAGAGCATCGCGGAAGAGGCGGCGCTCTACGCCGCCATGTCAGAAGAGGCCTTTGCGGAGGACTGGGACAGCCCGGAAGACGCCGTCTATGACCGCCTCTAGCGGCCCACGGTCAACCCCGCCCCGTTCGAACACGCCCCCGTACCAGCGGGGCGATGTGGTGCTGGTGCCATTTCCCTTCTCCGAGCAACTCGCTGAGAAGCAGCGTCCGGGGGTGGTGCTCAGCGCCGACTCCTACTGGGCCGCGACTGGCGACCTCATCATCGCGCAGGTGACCAGCCGGGTCTCCGCGCCGCCGCGGCCGGGGGACCACCTGCTCCTCGGCTGGCGGGACGCCGGCCTGCCGCTGCCCTCGCTGGTGCGCTCGCGAGTGGCCACCATCCACCAGAGCCGGGTGCGCCGCCGCCTGGGCGCGCTGCCCTCCGCCGACCTCCACGCCGTGGAGCAGGGCCTGCGGGATGTGTTGGGGTTGTAGGGGGGTGCTGCGCACGGCTGGTTCTTGAACGCTACCGTGGTCTCTGCGGTAGCGTTGCTGTCTTGGGACAAAAAGGTGGCGGAGTCTTGTCTGTACGTATTTCTGTATTTACAGTATCTTTAATCCGAGAGTTTTGCATTGAGGTGGCGGCATGGACGTGGGAAAGAAGCGGCTGACCCTTGACCTGGAATCCAGCCTTCAGCGGCGCGTGAAGGTGATTGCCGCTCTGCACGGCATTAGCATGCGCCAGTACTGCCAGGCGGCAATTGAGAAGGAGCTAGACAAAGACGAACAGACAATGGGAGAGGCAACCCCTTTCGGAGAGGCTGCCCTGGCCCGGCTTGCGGCGCTCCAATCGCGGGTCTTTCAGGGACGAAAGCTCCCCAGTGACTCGGGTGAGCTGATTCGGGAGACCCGCGCGAGAAGGTCGACGTCGCAGTGAGCGACGTGGTTGTGGTGGATGCCAGCCTTTCGGTGAAGTGGCTGGTTCTGGAATCGGACTCAGAGGAGGCATACGTCCTCGCCCGCTCCTGGGCGGAGTCCGGAACACAGCCCGTTGCCCCCTACCTGATGCCAGTGGAGGTGGCCAATGCTCTGCACCGGCGCGTCATTCGTGGGGAGATAACGCCGGAGGATGCCGGTGACCTCCTTGAAGGCCTCCTCTCGTCCGGCATCGAGCTCGTGGAGCCGCCGCGGATTCACCGCGACGCGCTGGCGTTGGCCCGCACGCTGGGGCAGGATGCGGTCTACGACTCCCATTACCTGGCCCTCGCGGAGGCGTTGGACTGCGAGCTGTGGACCGCAGACCGGCGGTTCCATCTCGCGGCCTCAGCCCGCTTCAGGCGAGTCCGCTGGCTGGGCGACTTCAGGCCGTAGGAGGGTGCTGCGCACGGCCGGTTCTTGAACGCTACCGATTCCGCGGTGGCGTTGTTGTTTTGGGGCAAGAAAAGGTTCCCAGGGAGATTGACGGGCGGTGCTAGAACGGATATTCTTACAATAATTTCAGTGGAGGTGGTGTAATGGCGTATTGTCCAGAAGACGGCGTCCTCATGAAGACCATTTGCCTGCACTACAACGCCTGCTATGATTGCCATGAGTGCGGCACCCACTGGGACTATGTAGACGGGAGCTACGAGGCAGGGGATGAAGCTGGGTGTCCAGTGCACAATGATTGCGAGAAGTGTCAAGCTGAGCTACAGCGAGTTTAATTACTAGGAGAGCGCTGCATGTCAAATGCTTTGCAGATAGACAACGTCGTCTTGGGGGATTGTCTTGATGTGTTACAAAATGTGCCAGACAGAAGTGTGGATTTTATTTTCACGTCTCCTCCGTATGCAGACAATAGACGAAAAACCTACGAAGGCATTCCAATCCGGCAGTATGTTGAATGGTTTCTCCCTATATCGGCTGAACTAAGAAGAGTCCTGAAGCCAGACGGATCCTTTATTCTGAATATCAAAGAACGAGCTGTAAATGGTGAAAGACAAACCTACGTGCTAGAACTTATTCTTGAGATGAGGAAACAAGGCTGGCTTTGGACTGAAGAATATATCTGGCATAAAAAGAACTGCTATCCAGGCAAATGGCCGAATAGATTTAGGGATGCATGGGAAAGATGTCTCCATTTCACTAAGCAAAAGCGCTTCAAGATGTTCCAAGAGGCCGTTATGGTGCCAATGGGAGATTGGAAGGACAAGAGGCTCGAAAAACTGAGTGAAGTTGACAGAGTTCGCGATGTATCCCATGTGGGTAGCGGCTTTGGAAAGAACGTCTCTCATTGGGTGGGAAGAGATCACGCTTATCCAACTAACGTACTGCATATGGCAACTGAATGTGCAAACCGTGGACATAGCGCTTCTTTTCCTGTAAGTCTTCCGAGTTGGTTCATCAATTTGTTTACAGAGCAAGGGGATGTGGTACTCGATCCGTTTATGGGTTCCGGTACTACTGCACTTGCCTGCTTAGACTCGCAAAGACACTACTTTGGTATAGAGAAGATGGAGCATTACTACCTTCTTGCTCAGCAGTCTATTGGAGAGCGTAATGGACACCAACGAACTCGAGAAACTGATCTCGAAGAGCCTAAGCGATTTTTACGAGCGCAGGATGCAGAAGCTAGACAGCCTACGCTTCCTCACTTTATTGCCGAGAAAAAACCCGTATTTGTTACGAGCGCTGGGGACTCAGAAAGCATCAGAGTTAGTTGAGAGACTATTAGGTGATTATCTTAGCTCTTCTGACGAGACAATATTCGGAGACGCATTTTTTGAGCCTATAGCGAGGGTGGTGTCTGGTGGCAAGGTCGCCGATGGCGAAGGAGTGGATTTTGTTGTAGAAACTGACACCGTTATTAGAGTGGTTTCGGTGAAATCCGGCCCCAATCCCTTTAATGCTAGTCAGAAGAGACGACAATCACAAGAGTTCCTAGCCATACGAAGCCGTCTCTACAAAATGCAAAAAGAGTTCGATCCTATTTTAGGGCACGCATATGGTCGCAAGAATAGCCCTGCGGGAGCTAATTTAATCTATCGCGATAGCTCAGGGCAGAATTTTTGGCAAGAGTTAACGGGCGATCCGGACTTTTACATTAAGATCATTCAACTCATGCGGAGTGAGCCGGTGAAACATCGTGACGAATATCGCCCGCGATGGGAGGCTATAATTAATCGATTTACGAAAGCCTTCATTGACGACTTCTGTGATAGTGAGGGAAACATAGATTGGGATAAACTTGTAAGACTCGTAAGTCAGGCGATTCCTCGACGTATTGTGTTGTCTAAATCGACACGCAGACCCCGTTCGTGATGCGTATCCTGTACTTCGCTGACCTGCCTGCTCAGTGTGCATGCCTGTTCTCTGGAGCAAGCTTCCGGCCCACAGGAGCCTGAGCCAACCTTCTGGGTGGACGTAGACCAGATGTACAAGGTGCGCTACGTAAGTCAGGTGCGGCCCAAGATTGTCGAGTGTCCTGAATGCCGCGGAGAAGGCAAGGTGCGAGGCTTTGTGCCTGTCGATGATGTAAGAGAAAAGGGGTAGGGGCGCAGCACTTGTCCTGAGGCTCTCGAAGGATGCTGCGCCCCTACGAAAGGGTTGCGTGACATGGGAACGTTTGAGGTCAAGGCGACGGTGCTCTCTCTGGATGGCTCTTCTCAGGAGGAGACCACCATGCTGGTGGATACGGGAGCCACCTTCTCCCTGATGCCGGCCAGCGCACTGCAGCGTCTTGGCGTGGAGCCGCGGCTGCAGGCCTGCGGTGAGCGCCGCCGAACCGTGGAGGCAGAGTATGCGACAGGGCAAGCCTGCGGTGAGCCGGGTCGAACCGTCGAAACGGTGGGTGTCGGGCTGGCGCAGATGGAGATCGAGGGCTTTTCCGAGTATCCCCCTCACCCTAACCCTCTCCCACGAGGGGCGAGGGGATGATGGGCTGCGGCGGGTGCGGGCCGAAGGTCTGACGTAGAATAGGGCTGAGGATCGGTGGCAAAGGGAGTGGACGCGATGTATTACAAGGTTCAGGTAGAAGTCAGCAAGCAAGAGGATAATCTGTGGCGCGTGGAAGCCCCTGACCTCCAAGGCTGCTTTGTAGACGCGGAGACTTTGGAACAGGCCATGGCCGAGATCCATGAAGTCATCGCGATGGTTGTGGACATCTACTTAGAAGATGAACGGCAATTACCTGCAAATGTGATGTTGACGAACGAGTTACCTGTCAAGCTATCTGTTCTGGTTTCCCCTGGAGAACACATAATCCGGCGATTCCCACTTCGTAAGGAGAAGTCGGCTGCATCGCCCCGGAAGCGGCGAGCGCAACCGTGACGTATGGTGAGCTGACGAGGAGGCTTCGACGGATAGGGGCACACAGGCGCAGGCAGGGGAAGAACCACGAGATTTGGTGGATTCCTGAGACCGGAAAGAGAGCAGAGATTCCGCGCCATCGGGGTGAAGTGCCAACCGGCACCCTGCATGGAATTCTCCATGAACTGGGACTGACTTTGGGCGATCTTCAAGAGAGGTAGCGCCGTTCCTGATGCGCATCCTGCACTTTGCTGCCCTGCCTATGGCGGGTAAACCTGCACGTAGGGAATGATGTGCCAATTCTGCGAGACTATCGTGGTCGCGAAATCCGGTTCACCGAAGAGCGTCTCGCCCATACATTTGAGCACCCTGAGCTGCGCGAATTGGAAAGCTCAGTCTTGGAAACAGTGGGAAAGCCGGATGTAGTTGTCCGATCTCGGACCGATTCTGAAGTGCATCTCTACTATCGCCTTTACAATCACCGGCGATTGGGCGAAAAATACATGTGTGTTGTCGTAAAACACACCGCGACCGACTCGTTCGTGATTACGGCATATCTCACTGATCGCGTGAAAGCAGGTGAAAGGCTATGGCCGGAAAGCTCGTAAAAGTCTGGTATGACCCTGAAGGCGACTACCTGGAAGTGACCTTTGAGCACAAAGAGGGTTATTTCCGGGAGACGGCGCACGACCAGGTGATGGAAAAGGTGGATGCGGAAGGGAATGTTCTGGGCTTTTCCATCCTGAAATTCAGCGCGCTGTCCTTCGGGGTGCCCATAGAGGTAGCTCTGCCATAGCATGTCGAAGATCCTGCACTTCGCTGACCTGCACATAGGCGTGGAGAACTACGGCCGCACCGACCCGGTCACGGGGCTCTCGACGCGGCTGCAGGACTTTCTGGCCGCGCTCGATGAGCTGGTGGACTACGCCCTCAGCCACGACATCGACCTGGTGCTCTTCGCCGGAGACGCCTACAAGAGCCGCGACCCTTCCCAGACCCATCAGCGGGAGTTCGCCCGACGCATCATGCGGCTGACGGCCGCGGGCGTGCCGGTGTTCCTGTTGGTCGGCAACCACGACCTTCCTTACGCGGTCGGTCGGGCCACGGCGCTGGACATCTACCACACCCTCGGGGTGCCCCTGGTGACCGTGGGCGACCGGCTGGGGACGTATGTGGTGGAGCCGCGGCACCCTTCGATAAGGGTAGGGGCGCAGCATCCTTCGAGAGCCTCAGGACACAGTGCTGCGCCCCTACGGGACGAGAAAATCCAGATCATTGCCCTGCCGTGGGTGACGCGCAGCCACCTGCTGACCCTTGACGAGTACAAGAACCTCTCGGCGGACGCACTGAACCAGGTGATGGAGCGCAAGATAGAGGAGCTTCTGGAGGCGGAGTTCAGGTCGCTGGACCCGTCGCTGCCGGCGGTGCTGGCGGGACACATCACGGTGGCCTCTGCCCGCCTGGGGTCGGAACGCAGTATGATGGTGGGGCGGGATCCGGTCATCATGAAGAGCGCCCTGGCCGACCCCCGCCTGGACTATGTTGCCCTGGGCCACGTGCACCGCATGCAGGTGTTTGACGGGCCGACGCCCGCGGTCTACTCCGGCAGCCTGCAGCGAGTGGACTTTGGCGAGGAAGACCAGGAGAAGGGCTTCTATGTCATCGACATCGATCCGTCTAAGCCCCTTGGCCAGCGTCTGCGCTCCTACGACTTCGTGCCGGTGCACGCGCGGGCCTTCGTGACCATCGAGGTGCGCTCCCGCAGCGGCAACCCGACGGAGGACACGCTGCGGCAGATCGGGCGGCGGCAGCGGGACATCGAAGGCGCTATCGTGCGGGTGCAGGTGAACTTGCCTGCGGGTCAGGAAGGGCTGCTGGACGACGCTGCCGTGCGGCGCGCGCTGGCGTCGGCCCACTACATCGCCGGCATCGCTCGCGAGACCGAGGGCGGGGTGCGCAGCCGGCTCGGCGATGTGAAGGTGGAGGGGCTGACGCCGATTCGGGCGCTGGAGCTCTACCTGCAGTCACGAGAGACGCCGCCGGAGCGGACGAAGGAGCTGCTGGAGTACGGACGCCGCGTGATCCAGGAGGCGTCTGGCCCGGACGAGCTTAGCTTGTAACATCGGGAGAGACAAGTGGACAGGACTATTCGCATCGCCCGCATCGCCGGTATCGATATCGGCGTGCATTACACGTGGATCATCGCCTTCTTTTTCATCACATGGTCGCTGTCAGTCGGGTTCTTTCCGGAGCAGTACCCCGGGTGGCCGCCCACCCTCTACTGGGTGGTGGGCGGCGTCTCTGCGGTGTGTCTCTTTGGCTCCGTGCTGGCCCATGAGCTGACTCACTCCTTTGTGGCGATTGCCCGTGGCCTGGAGGTGAAGGGCATCACCCTGTTCATCTTCGGCGGCGTCAGCTCCATAGAAATGGACGCGGAAGGGGCCTCGGACGAGTTTCTGGTGTCCATCGTGGGGCCGCTCTCGAGCCTGCTGCTGGCGGGTGTGTTCTGGTTCCTGGGCAGGGCGATACCTCCCGAGACCCCGCTGGGCGCTATCTTCGGCTACCTCGTTTTGATCAATGTTTTGCTGGCCCTCTTCAACCTGCTGCCCGGGTTCCCGCTGGACGGCGGCCGGGTGCTCCGGGCGGTCCTCTGGGCGACGACCAAGGACTATGCCAAGGCGACCAACATAGCCGCGGGGGTCGGCCAGGCGTTCTCCTTTCTCCTCATCGCCTGGGGCGTGGTGCAGATTTTCTCAGGCAACTTCTTCAACGGACTGTGGACGGCTTTTGTGGGGTGGTTCCTGAACGGGGCCGCGGACGCCAGCCGCCAGGAGGTGTACACGCGGGAGACCTTCGATGGCGTGAAGGTGGCCGACCTGATGGAACCAGCCCCTGTGACCATCGCGCCGGACATGCCGGTCTCTGAGGTGGTGCAGGAGTACATCCTGCGGCGGGGCTGGCGGGCGATCCCGGTGTGTGACGGCTCTCGGCTGCTGGGCATCGTCAGCGTTACCGACGTAAAGGACCTTGATGAGGAGAAATGGCCCACCACAAGAGTGGATGCCGTCATGACCACCAGCCCGCTGTTCAGCGTGTCTCCCTCTGCCGACATGACGGATGCGCTGAAAATCCTGTCGGACAACCAGATCCATCAGGTGCTGGTCACGGAGGGCGACCAACTGCTGGGGGTGCTCACCCGCGCCCACATTGTCGACCACCTGCAGTACCGGGCAGAGCTCGGCATCGGCCGCCGTCGGGGCTAAGGCGTGGGGCTTGTGCGCGGCTCACGTTATCCTTCGAGGGCCCGCAGGCCGAGAAGCCTTCGACAGGTTCTTGCCCGAGCGAGTCGCCTTCGGAGACAGCTTATTCTTCGAACGAAGTGAGAAGGACAACCATGCTCCGTCTGTCAGGATGGCTGCGTCTACTGTGGGGGATCGCCCTCGCTTTTGTGGGCGGCAGCGTCCTGGTGCTCGCGGCGATGCTCACGGTGACCGTGGCCGAGGCGGGCCAGAAGGCCGGCGGCATCGCGCTGGCGGTGGTCGGCGTCTGGCTGCTGAGCCGGGGAGGCTCGACGCTGTACGGCATATTGCTCGCGAGGTAGGCCATGTCCCGCATTGATAATACGCCACTGGAGGCCATCGTCTTTGACCTGGACGGCACGCTGGTCGACACCCTTCCCATCAGCCTCCTCGGCACCCGCCACGTGTTCGAACGCTTTGTGCCGCGCGCGGTGCCCGACGAGGAGATCATCCCGCTCTACGGCACTCCCCTCATAGACATCATGGCCCGTTACCGGCCAGACAAGGCCCAGGAGATGGTCGATGTCTTTGAAGAGTTCTACCTGGAGCACCACCGGGAGCTGGTGAAGCCGTTCCCCGGCGTGACGGGGATGCTGGCTGTCCTGCGGGAGCGAGGCTATCCCCTGGCGGTGCTTTCCAACAAGCGCAGGGAGCCCGGGCTGCGTGAGCTGTCGGCCTGCGGGCTGGACGGGTACTTTCACTCGGTCCTATTTCTGGAGGACTTGAAAACGCCCAAGCCGGCGGCTGAAGCGCTGCGCCAATCGGCGCGGGCGCTGGGGCTTCCCGCCGCGACCCAGTTGCTGTACGTGGGAGACAGCGTGCTGGACGTGCAGTGCGCGCAGAATGCGGGCGCTCGCAGCGCAGCCGCACTGTGGGCGGGCCTGGCGCGAGAGTCGCTGGTTGCCCAGAGGCCGGACCACCTCCTGGAGTCGGCGGGTGACCTGCTGGCCCTGTGCCCGCCGAGAAACGGAGTAACGGGATGAAGATAACCTGCTACGGCGGCGTGGGCGAGATCGGCGGCAACAAAGTATTGCTCTCGACTGCGAACGCGAACTTGTTCCTCGACTTTGGGATGAGCTTCAAGAAACGTGGCGATTATTACGAGGACTTCCTGCAGCCCCGCACAAACAACGTGCTCCGCGACCTGCTGCGACTTGGGGTTATTCCTGCTATTGATGGTATTTACCGGGATGACCTTGTTCAGCTCAGAGACCTGCCGGAAGAGGTGCCCGAGGGCGTCATCGGTCTCATGAAGTCTGGGGTGAAGAGCTATCAGCAGGTAGTGGATGACCTTGGACGGCCTACTATCGATGGGGTATTGGTTTCTCACGGGCATGTGGACCACTATCAAGACCTCGCCTTGTTGGATCATCGCATTCCTGTATATTCAGGAAACGTCACCCAGCAGCTAATACGTATTGCCGATGAGATTGGCAGAGGTGGCATCAGTCAGGAGCTTGTTTCTGTAAAGCTTAGATTCATTGGGGAGTTGGGCCGAGCGGCCTTCTTCCCCGGTGCTCTTACACTCCGCTCCGAGGCTGCGGAACGACGACTCGAAGTATTTTCGGATGTAATAGAGCTGCCAGGGGCGCGGGTCACTTTGCTCCCTGTTGACCATTCTGTGCCGGGAGCGTCCGCGTTCTATATTGAGACGGATGATGGCAAGACTATCCTCTACACGGGAGATATTCGTTTCCACGGAAGACGTCCTGATTATAACGAGCGGCTCTTTGCTTTCGTTGAATCGCATCCAGTAGACGTGATGTTAGTGGAGGGCACGCGTATTGACCGGCAGGACGCTGATAGCGAAGAGTTGGTGGAGCAGGAGTGCGAGCAAGTTGTGTCGCAAGCGCAGGGGCTGGTGATGGTGGCCTTTGCTTGGAAGGACACTACCCGGTTTGAGACGCTGCGCCGCGTAGCTAAGGCAACGGGGCGGCAACTGGTAATCTCTCCCAAGCTAGCCTACCTCTTGGACAAACTGGCGGATGACCCCGCAGTAAATCTGCCGAATGCTCTGAATGATCCCGCGGTCAAAGTATATCTGAAGCGGAAGGACTCCATGCTGTACAGCAGGGCAGATTACGTGGCTTCGAAGTATGACCTGGGGTTGAGCACGAACTGGGACAAGAGCGATCCGGCGTCTATCCGCGCTGACCACTATGACAACGGCGTCCGTGCCTATGATATGCGAAGTCACCCCAAGCAATTCATCTTGCACATGGATTATTTCGATCTGAGCGAGCTAATTGACCTGGAGCCTCCGAAGGGGAGCATCCTCATCCGGGCGGTCAGCGAGCCGTTCAACGAGGAAATGACATTGGAGGAGGCTCGATTGATCCGCTGGCTGGAGAAGTTCGGTATCAATGAACACACTGAACCGGCACACCGTCCGATTTATGTCCACGCATCGGGCCATGCTTCTGGCCCAGAGATACGGGATTTCATCAAACGGGTGAACCCAAAAACAGTAGTGCCACTCCATACAGAACAACCGAAATTGTTTACAAAGCTGCTAGAAGGCGCCTCGTTAGAAATCAGAGAACCCCAATACGGCGTGCCCCTGGAGTTCGCCTAGTGGTCCCCCTGAAGCTGGGCCTCCGCAACTTCATGGCGTACCGGCGGCTCGATCCCCCCCTGGACTTCTCCGGCATCCACGTGGCGTGCCTCTCCGGGCCCAACGGCGCGGGCAAGTCGACGCTGCTGGATGCCATGACCTGGGCGCTCTGGGGCCAGGCCCGTGCCAAGTCCGACGACGACCTGGTGACCCTTGGCGAGCAGGAGATGGAGGTGGAGCTGGAGTTTGGCCTGGGCGAGGAACGATACAGGGTCATCCGCAAGCGGACCAAGCCCGGCATCCGCAAGACCGGACAGTCGGTGCTGGAGCTGCAGATCGCAGATGTTGACGATTTCTTCCGCCCCATCACAGGAAACACGCTGCGGGAGACCCAGCGTCGTTTGGAGGAGCTGTTGCGGCTCGATTACCAGACCTTCATCAACAGCGCCATGCTGCTCCAGGGGCGGGCAGATGAGTTCACCCTGAAAGCGCCGGGCGACCGCAAGCGAGTGCTGGCCGACGTGCTGAACCTCTCCGCGTACGATCGTTTTGAGGTCAAAGCGAGAGATAAATCGCGAGAGATCGAGGGCGCGCTCGCAGTGTTCCGGGGCGAGATTGGCTCCCTCGAAGCGGAGGTGGCCCTGCGGCCCGCCTATGAGGAGGAACTCCAGGCCACGCGGCAAGCGCACGACCGGCTTTCGAGTCAGGTAAAGGCTCAGGAGCAGGCCCTGGAAGGACTGCAGGAAAGGGCGCGTCTGCGACAGGAAAAGCTGGCAAGGCTGGCTGAGACTAAGGAGCGGGCCGCTCAGGCTGAAGCAGAGGTCAAAGAGTTGCTCCTGCAGGAGAGCGAGCTACGGACGAGGATACGGCAGCATCGAGAGGCGCTGGCGCAAAAAGAGATGCTTATGCCGGTGCTCAGGGAATATGAAGAGCTTGCCGGGGCCGCTGAACGGTTGAGCCGAGCTTTTCAGGAGTTGTACCAGCTTCGGCAGGAAGAGAACCGGCTGGAGCGCGTTATTGAGACATCTCAGGGGAAGCTGGCCGCGGAGGAGTCACTGGTGAAGCGAGACATGGAGCGGCTCCAGAAGGCAGCCTCCTCACAGGAGTCTCTTGCGTTGATTGTGCAGCAATCACAGACCGCGTTGGAAACCCTCAAGGAACAAGAAAAGCAGATCGCCGGCGGACAGGGACGGCTCTATGAGATATCGCAGCAACTGGGCGGGTTACAGCAGACCAACCAGGATATTATCCGCCAGGGACAGGAGCTTCGTGCAAAGGTGGAGCAGCTGTCTCAGCTCGGAGACGCCGTCGGCGTGTGCCCGTTGTGCGGCAGCGAGCTGGGTCCGGAGGGTCACCAGCGCATTGTGGCGGAGTACCAGGGAGAGCTGCAGCGCCAGCGAGAGCTTTTCCGATCCAATGACCGCCAGATCAAAGCCCTGCAGCAGGAGCAAGAGCAGGTCCAGCGCGAATCGAGGGCTGTTGAAGAACGCATTGGGCGAGAGCGGGCGCATGCCCAGGGCGGACTCGCCGGTGCACAGCATGGGCTTGCCGAGGCGGAACGGTCGGCCACAGAGCTGGTCGCCGCACAGCAGCGATTGACTCAACTGCAAAGCATATTAAGCGAACAACACTATGCGCCTGAGGAACGGACTGCGCTGATCGAGGTGCAGCGGCGCATCACCGGCCTCGCATATGACGAAACCGAGCACAAACGAACGCAGGCGCGCCTTAAGGAGCTTGAGCCGGCGCTCGCCGTAGGCGAGCAGCTCCAGGAAGCTGAACGCCTTCTGCCCAGGGAAGAGACAGACCACGCCCGTGTTCAGGAGTCACTGGACCGCTGGCAGGCGCGAGGCGCGGAGGAAACAGCGAGGGCCGATCAGCTCGCGCAAGAGCTTGCCGCCCTGCCTGAGGTGGCCCTGCAGCTTGCTCAGGCCGCGGTGCAGGAGCTTGCGTCAACTCGGGAGCGCCTTGCCCAAGCGGGCGCCGCCCTAGGGCGGGTGCAGGCTCTCATTGAGCGCTGCGACGAGATGGAGCGTGTCCTACGGTCGCGTCGCGGAGACATCCTGAAGCGGGAGCAGGAGAAGTCTGTCTATGATGAATTGGCCCTCGCGTTCGGCCGACGGGGGATTCAGGCGCTGCTCATCGAGACGGCGCTGCCGGAGTTGGAGGATGAGGCCAACCAGCTGCTGGGCCGCATGACGGACAATCGGATGCACGTGAAGCTGGAGACCCAACGGCAGACCCGCAGCGGATCGGTGGCCGAAACACTTGACATAAACATCTCCGACGAGCTTGGCACCCGCGGTTACGAGCTCTACAGCGGCGGGGAAGCGTTCCGCATCAACTTCGCATTGCGCATTGCCATCTCCAAGCTCCTTGCCCGCCGCGCCGGCGCTCCGCTGCCGACCCTGATCATCGACGAAGGATTCGGCACGCAGGACGCGGCGGGGCGGGAGAAGCTCATCGAGGTGGTGAATGCCATCGCTCCGGACTTCGAGCGGGTGCTGGTCATCACCCACATCGACGAGCTGAAGGATGCGTTTCCGGTGCGCATAGAGGTGGAGAAGACGGAGCATGGGGCGAGGGTTGAGGTGCGGGGATAGCCGTAGGGGCGCAGCATGCTGCGCCCCTACGGCTATCCCCGCATGTGGTAGGGCACACTGGCAACCACAATGCCCGGCCGGTAGAGCAGAGCCGTCTTGATGCGGAGTCCCGTCTGGTTGTGTATGAGGTTCTCCCACCAGTAGCGGGGCACGTACTCCGGCAGGATCACGGTGACCGTGTCGTGAGGGTGCGTCTCCCGCACCGCGTCAATGTAGGCCAGAAGCGGGCCGATGAGAGAGCGATACGGTGACTCGATGATGACCACAGGAACCTGGATGCCCGCCTCATTCCATTGCTTGCGGAACGCTTCTGCGCCACCTTCGTCGTCGGTCACGTGGACGGCCACTACTTCTCCGTGCTCGCTGATGGCCTCCGCATAGGCGATGGCCTGGCGAGCCGGGAGATTGATCCCCTGGACGGGGACGATTGCCCGCACATGCACCACGTTTGCGTCGAGAGGAGTCTCTGGCTGGCTGGCCTGTTCCATGCGACGATAGTGGCGATTAACGGACCACATCATCCCCGCTAGAATAGGAAGCGCCAGGAATATCATCCAAGCGCCGAGCGCAAACTTTGAGATACCCACTACCAGCGCGACACCACCCGTGACGGCGGCGCCTACTCCGTTTGTCACGAGCCGCGCCTGCCACCCACGCTGATTGCGCAGCTTCCACCAGCGCAACACCAGGCTTCCCTGGCTGAGGGTGAAGGCGAGAAAGACGCCCACGGTGTAGAGCGGTATCAGGTTGGTAACGCTTCCCTTGTAGACCCAGATAAGGGCGCTTGCCGCCACAGCCAGTACAACGATGCCGCCGTTGAAGGCGAGACGGTCGCCCCGGAAGGAGAACTGGCGGGGAAGATATTGGTCTTGCGCCAGAATTGAAGCTAGTCTTGGGAAACCGTTGAATGCGGTGTTCGCCGCAAGGACCAGGATGAGGGCGGTGGCAAACTGCAGGTAGTAGAAGAACAGGCCCTCTCCAAGAAACGCCCTGACGATCTGGCTGACCACAGTCTGGGTCTCATGGGGGTCCGGTACGATGCCCAGTTGGTTGGCAAGAAAGCTGAGGCCAAGAAAGATGGTGGCGAAGAGGCTTCCCATTATGACCAGAGTAATCTGGGCATTGCGGACTTCCGGGGGTTTGAAGGCAGGGACGCCGTTGGAAACGGCTTCCGTTCCCGTCAGGGCCACAGATCCTGAGGCAAACGCACGCAGCACAAGCATGACCGAGAGGATTTCCCCGCCTCCCTCTCCGAGCCACGCTTCCGGAGGGTGATAGGCAGGGATGTCGCCAAGGATGACTCTTGCCACGCCAATGACGATGAGGGTGAGCATGCCGACAAGGTACAGGTAGGTGGGGATCGTAAAGACTTTCCCAGCCTCTCGTGTGCCGCGCATGTTGATGACGGTCATAACAGCCACAAGGACAAGAGCGATGATGACCCGCGCCTCGAATAATCCCGGGAAGGCGGAGGTGAGCGCAGCAACGCCTGCCGAAACAGACACCGCAACGGTGAGGATGTAGTCGGTGAGCAGCGCGGCAGCGGCAACCAGGCCGGGCCAGACGCCCAGGTTTTCGTGGGTGACGGTGTAACTGCCGCCTCCTTCTGGGTAGGTGGCGATGACCTGCCGGTAGCTGATGACCACTATCGCGATGAGGCCGATAATGACGAAGGTGATGGGCATGGTGATGGAGAGCGCACCGACGCCAGCCAGGACGAGGACACGCATGATCTCCTCGGTGGCGTAGGCAGAAGATGAGATGTTGTCTGAGGCAAATATAGCCAGGCCCCGCAGTATGCCGACCCGCTCCGAGTGTTCGGCAGCGGAGGGCAGCGGGTTGCCGAACAACGCCCGAGAGACGCGGGACATGAGCCCGTGACCTTCGCCCACTCCTGGGCGGGGCCGGATGACGCCGGCTCCGACATTGGAGAAGCTTCTGTGACGGGCTATTCTGATCGAGCGGTCGCCCGGCTTTGTGCCCTGAACCACCTCCTTCCACTCCAGGCCTGAAGGCCCTGCAGAGGAAGCCGGAGCGCCGGACCTGCTACTTGGCTGTTCTTCTTCTGCCATTTCTGCTCACTTCCAGCGCAGCCGCTACCAGTTTCTTGCCCAAGACCTCTCGCAAGTAGATCCCTGTAAAGGAGCCCTCCGCCTCTGCGATCTGCTCCGGGGTTCCTGTGGCGATGACTTCACCGCCCTTATAGCCGCCGTAAGGGCCCAGGTCGATGATCCAGTCGGCGTTCTTAATCATGTCCAGATGATGCTCAATGAGCACAACGGTGTTGCCGCCCTCCACCAGTCGCTGCAGGACTCGCAAGAGCGCCGCCACGTCCTCAAAAGCGAGGCCGGTGGTTGGCTCATCCAGGATATAGAGGGTGCGGCCGGTGGCGCGCCGCGCCAGCTCGGTGGAGAGCTTCACCCGTTGCGCCTCACCGCCGGAAAGAGTCGTGGCAGGCTGCCCGAGACGTATGTAGGAGAGGCCGACTGCGTTCAAGGTGTCCATCTTTGCCTTAATGTTGGAGAACGCATCAAAGAAGCCGGCGGCCTCCTCAACCGTCATGTCCAGCACTTCAGCAATGTTTTTCTCTTTGAAGCGGATTTCCAGCGCCTCACGGTTGTAACGCTGGCCTTTGCACACCTCGCATGGCACCTCGATGTCGGGGAGGAAATGCATCTCTATCTGCACAAAACCCTCGCCGCGGCAGGACTCGCAGCGGCCCCCTTTGACATTGAACGAAAACCGGCCCGGATTGTAGCCCCGCATGCGGGCCTCCGGCACAGAGGAAAAAAGCTCCCGAATAGGGGTGAAGGCGCCGGTGTAGGTGGCGGCATTGCTGCGGGGCGTACGCCCAATGGGTGACTGATCGATGTTGATGACCTTATCTATGTGCTCAATGCCGATGATATCATCGCACGCGCCCGGCTTGTCCTTTGCCTTGTAGAGGACTTGGGCGAGCTTTTTGGAGAGGATCTCGTAGACCAGGGTGCTCTTGCCGCTGCCGGACACGCCGGTAATACAGACAAGCTTGCCGAGAGGGATTTCTACATCGATGTTCTTCAGGTTGTTCTCTCTCGCGCCCTTGATGATGATGGCTTTCCCATTGCCTTTGCGCCGTTCATGCGAGAATGGTATCTCACGCGTCCCCGCCAGATACTGGCCGGTGAGAGAAGCCGGCTCCGCCGCGACTTCGGCCAGCGTGCCGGTGGCGATGACCTGGCCGCCATGCTCTCCGGCGCCCGGACCCATGTCGATAATATGGTCGGCGGCGCGCATCATCGCTTCGTCGTGCTCAACGATAATGATGGTGTTGCCCAGGTCACGCAGCTTGGTGAGCGTGGAGATGAGCCGATTGTTATCGACAGCATGCAGGCCGATGGACGGCTCATCGCAGACGTAGAGGACGCCCATCAGCCCGGATCCAATTTGGGTCGCAAGACGTATGCGCTGGGCCTCGCCGCCGGAGAGCGACGCCGCGGCGCGGTCCAGGGTGATGTAATCCAACCCCACATCTTCCAGAAAGCTGAGGCGTCCGTTCAGCTCTTTCACGATCTGTCGGGCGATGGTCTGCTCCCGTTCTGTCAGCGGCGGCGCGCCGCCGTCCGCGCCGTTTAGCTGGTTGACCCAGCGCAGGGCCTCGGTGATGGACATTGCGGCGACTTCAGATATGCTGTTGCCTGTGACAGTAACCGCAAGGGCTTCTGGTTTGAGGCGTTTCCCCTGACAGGTCGGGCACGGGCTCGCAGACATGTATCGTTCAATCTCCGTTCGGACATAATCTGACTCAGTCTCCCGGTAGCGGCGGGTAAGGTTGGGGATGACGCCTTCAAAGCTTGTCTCCCACTCGTAAACCTGCCCGCGGCGTGTCTCGTGCTGAACGGTCATGCGGTTGCCTTTGTCGCCGTAGAGCAGGATGTCCAAGTGTTCTCTGGAGAGATTGCGAGCGGGCGTCCTGGTGGAAAACCCCAAACGCTGGGCTACCGAATTGAGCATACTGGCGTACCAGGGACTCATGGAACCGGAGCGCTGCCAGGGCTGCACTGCTCCCTCGGCGATGCTCAGGTCCTTGTTGGGAATGACGAGATCTGGGTCTACCTCCAGCTTTACCCCCAGGCCGGTGCAGTCGGGGCACGCGCCGTGCGGACTGTTGAAGCTGAACGTGCGCGGCGCAATTTCCCCCAGGCTTGTGCCGCAGTACACGCAGGAGAACTGCTCGGAGAAGAGCATCTCCTCGCCCTCCACCACGCTGACCAGGATGATGCCGCCGCTCAGCTTGAGCGCGGTCTCCACGGAGTCGGTGACCCGCCCAATGAAGGGGTCCGGGTGGCGGTTGTTCCCCTCCACGGGAATCTCTGCGGCCTTCTCCTCCAGTGTGGGGACGGCAAGCCGGTCAATGACCACTTCAACGGAATGCCGTTTGTTGCGCTCCAGGGTGATGGATTCGCTCAGCTCGCGAATGACCCCGTCCACGCGCACCCGCACATAGCCGGAGCGCCGCAGCTCCTCAAAGACGGCGCTGTACTCGCCCTTTCTGTCCTGGACGATGGGCGCCATGATCATGAAGCGGGTGCGCTCTGGGAGGGAGGTGATGGCGTCCACCATATGCTGGACCGTCTGCTGCTGCACCTCTCGCCCGCAGGTGGGACAGTGGGGATGGCCCACGCGCGCAAAGAGGAGACGGAGGTAGTCGTACACCTCCGTGACGGTGGCGACGGTGGAGCGTGGGTTTCGGCTGCCGCTCTTCTGGTCGATGGAGATGGCGGGGCTCAGGCCCTCAATGTAGTCGACGTCCGGTTTCTCCATCTGCCCCAGGAACTGGCGGGCGTAGGCAGAGAGTGACTCCACATAGCGGCGCTGCCCCTCGGCATAGATAGTGTCGAAGGCGAGGGAAGATTTTCCTGAGCCAGAGAGTCCGGTGATGACCACCAGTTTGTTGCGGGGTATGACCACATCGATATTTTTGAGGTTGTGCTCCCGCGCCCCGCGGACGTAGATGGCGTCTAACGGCATACCGACCTCTATCTGGCCTGAAAGAGAAATGCAGCCCTAAGAGACAGGCCCGACGAGCCCTGGATGGGGTTGGGAGCCGAGCAATCTCAGAAGCTTCATTCTAACACTGACTTTCCACTTATGCCAGTGAGCCGGTGCCGGACGCCGCAGCAATCGCATGCCGGCAGTGCCCGCTCGATTTCGCTCGTCATCCTGACCCCGCCTGATGGTAGGCAGGCAGGACGGAGGGAGCCGTCCCCTCCCCCTCGATGGGGGAGGGACAGGGAGAGGGTGATCCCTGCTGGTTTGTGCCAGCTACTTGCTACGCATGTTCTAACCGCCTACAATGCCAAGCAGAATCATAGTCACCGGAGACGAGCGGAGTGCCTGAACTCATCTGGGACGGGAAGTACGACAAGGACGGCCGCAAGGTAGCGCCGCTGAAGGTGGCTCTGCCCTTTCAGACCGTAGAGACGGTGAACGAGAGCGCCCAGCAGCGCCAGCTCTCGCTGGAGCGCTTGACCGCGGGCCGCGACCCAGAGTGGCGAAACCGCCTTATCTGGGGCGACAAGAAGTACGTGCTCCCGTCCCTACTACAAGAGTTCGCTGGCCAGGTGGACCTAATCTACATCGACCCGCCCTTCGACACTGGCGATGATTTCTCGTACTACGTTGAGATTTCCGATAATGGATTTACGAAAGAGCCAAGCATCTTAGAAACAAAGGCATACAGAGATACTTGGGGTCGTGGGTTAGAGAGTTATCTAACCTGGTTTTTTGAAACGTGCACCTTATTAAGGGAACTGCTCTCGGAACAGGGGAGTATTTACGTTCATTTGGATTGGCGCGTCGTTCATTATGCCAAGGTGGTCATGGACGACCTTTTTGGTTCCTCCGCCTTCCGCAACGAAATAATCTGGAGACGCGCAAGGACCCACAATGACCCGAATGGCTATGGAAGAGTTCATGACACCATCCTTTTCTATGCTCGACCTGCTGCTGTTTTTCATAGGATTTATGACGATTACCGGGAAGAGTACTTAGAGACCGCTTATCGCAGACAGGAAGCAGACGGGCGCAGGTATCAGCTTCTCCCTCTACATTCGACCCATAAGTACAGTAATACTGATGACAATACCAGGCGTTTCGGGGAGAAAGTTCTGAGGCCGCCGACAGGGAAATACTGGCGCTGGAGCCAGGCACGTATTGAGGAAGCCCTCAAGAACGACCTAATAGCTATTTCCGATGGAGATGTTCCAAGGTACAAAAAGTACCTGGATGAAGCTCAAGGTGTACCTGCGCAGTCAATTTGGGACGACTTGAAGTACCTAGACCGAAATGACCAAGTTGGCTATCCGACCCAAAAACCCGAGGAGTTACTCAAAAGAATCATTGGTGCCTCGTCAGCAGAAAATGCTCTCGTCCTTGATTGTTTCGTGGGCAGCGGCACCACCGCAGTAGCTGCTGAGAAGCTAGGCCGTCGGTGGATTGCCTGTGACCTAGGCCGTTTTGCCATTCACACTACTCGTAAACGCCTTCTCGAAGTGCCGGATATCAGACCCTTTGTTGTTCAGAACCTAGGAAAGTACGAGCGTCAGGTTTGGCAAGGCTCTGAGTTCGGAGATGAGGCTTCGCGTCAGTCAGTCTACCGTAATTTCATCCTCGACTTATATAAAGCGCAACCAGTAAGTAGTTACACCTGGCTGCATGGTTTAAAGGCAGGCCGCATGGTGCATGTGGGTGCTGTCGACGCTCCGGTAAGCCCTGGGGACCTGAGTCAAATTGCCGGAGAGTTCCGGCGAGCCATCGGGTCGGGCAAGGATGCGCCATCAATCAATGGCGTGGATGTGCTTGGGTGGGACTTCGCCTTCGAGCAAAATGAGGTTGCGAAGCAGCAAGTGGCTCAGGCCAACATTCACATGCGCTTTCTTCGCATTCCCCGGGACGTGATGGACAAGCGCGCCGTGGAGCAAGGCGATGTTCAGTTCTTCGAGCTGGCTGCACTTTCGACGAAGGTGGAGCAATCAAAGCGAAGTGTGACAGTGGGGTTGACGGACTTCGTGATACCCCCGGATGACGTGCCGGAAGACGTGCGGCGGATTATCACCCACTGGGAACAGTGGGTTGACTACTGGGCGGTGGACTGGGACAACAAGGGCGATACTTTTCACAACCAGTGGCAGGACTACCGCACCCGCAAGAAGCGGTCCTTGCAGTTGACCGCTTCGCATACCTACGAGCAGCCCGGCGACTATATCATTGAGGTCAAGGTCATCGATATCCTGGGCAACGACACCACCAAGACGCTGCAGGTAACGGTGAAGTAAGATGCCTCGGCGCAGCAAGGCCGCTACTGAGCAGCTGAGCATGCTGGAGCCGAAGACCAAGACGGCTCCCTGTGTGCCTGCGATTCGTGACGCAGTCGCCGAGTGGCGCTCCAAAGACTACCCTGGCGTCTCCGACACCACGCGCAAGCTCCTCAACTACTGGTTCAGGGCCGACCACCGACTGCCAAACGGAATCCCCTTTCGCTACCACGATTCTCAGAAGTTCGCCATTGAGACCCTCGTCTACCTCTTTGAGGTCGTCCAGGTCAGACGGCATAAGGACCTGCTGGAGAAGTACGCGGTAAACCTCCCCAATCTCCGGCTCCTGCAATACGACAACTTCGCCCGCTACTGCATCAAGATGGCCACCGGCAGCGGCAAGACGAAAGTGATGTCTCTCGTCATCGCATGGCAATACTTCAATGCCGTGGTCGAAGGGAATGATGATTTTGCAAGGACATTCTTGCTGGTTGCCCCCAACGTCATCGTATTTGAACGCCTCCGCCTCGATTTTGCTGGCGGAAAGGTATTCAAAACAGACCCTGTGATTCCTCCAGAACTCAGCATCTTTTGGGATCTCGATTGCTACATGCGCGGTGATAGCGAGCGTGCCTATGCGCAAGGAGCGCTCTACGTCTCCAACGTGCAACAGCTCTATGAACCGACACAGCGAGGCAATGGCAGCGAGCCGGACGCCATGACCGGAGTCCTGGGCCCAGCACCCCGAGACCTGGCCGCCGATGCAGACGACTTCGCAAAGCGGATTGTAGCGCGAGGCGGCCCCTGCCTCGTCATCAACGATGAGGCCCACCACACCCATGATGAAGAAAGCGAATGGAGCAGGGTCATTCGCCGACTACATCTGGAGGTCAAGAACGGACTCGCAGCACAGTTGGACTTCACGGCGACCCCGCGCTTCAGCAAGGGGTCGCTCTTCACCTGGACGGTGTACGACTATCCGTTAAAGCAAGCCATCATCGACAACATTGTGAAGCGACCCATGAAAGGGGTCGCCAACATCCTGGAAGCCCGAACGACCATTGCGAGTCGAAAGTACGCGGGCTTCTTGGCCGCAGGTGTGGAGCGATGGCGCGAGTACAGGGAGATGCTCAAGCCTTTCAGCAAGAAACCGATTCTGTTCGTCATGATGAACGACACGCAGGAAGCCGACGATGTCGGCGACTTCTTGCGCACCCGCTATCCAGAAGAATTTGGCGGTGAGAAACTTCTCATCATCCACACAGACCGGGCGGGCGAGGTCTCGAAGCGAGACCTGGACGCTGCACGAAGAGTAGCCCGCGAGGTAGACCAGGAAACCAACCCCGTCAACGCAATCGTGAGCGTGCTTATGTTGCGGGAGGGTTGGGACGTGCAAAACGTAACGGTCGTCGTTGGCCTGCGGCCCTACACCGCAAAGGCCAACATCCTGCCGGAGCAGACCATCGGACGTGGCCTTCGGCTCATGTTCCGCGGTCAATCGACCTCGTACACCGAGCGGGTTGATGTCATTGGCAATAAGGCCTTTATGGAGTTCGTCGACCGGCTTGAACAAGAGGAAGACTTGGAACTGGAGACGTTCCAGGTCGGCAAGGACAAGCTGGTCATCACCCTTATCCAGCCGGATGCAAATAAGCTGGACAAAGACATCGCAATTCCCTTCCTCAGCCCGCTGTTGGCCCGCAAGAAGAGCCTTTCTCAAGAGATTGAAGGACTGGACGTGGCCTCGTTCGTTTGTCCAGTCCTTCCTCGCAAGGAAGGCGACGATGCCTCACGCACCTTCAAATATGAGGGCTTTGACATCATAAGTTTGCAGAAAATCATCGAGCGGACGTACACGGTTCCTGAAGTTCAGACAGTGCAGGAGGTCATCTCTTATTACGCCAAGCGCATCGCGCAGGACGTAAAGCTGCCGTCACAGTTTGCAGTCTTAGCTCCAAAGGTGCGGGAGTTCTTGGAACTCAAGGCCTTTGGGGAGACGGTAAACCTCGACGAGCCGGGGATGATAAAGGCGGTCAGTAGCAACGTTGCGCAGTACGTGACGGTGAAGACCTTCGTTCAGGCGCTTCGAGAGGTGGTGGTGGAACAACTAGTGCCAACGGTCATAAACTCGGGACGTGCCTTGTCCGAGACCCAGCCCTTTCCGTGGTCTCGTACAACCTTGCAAGCGGCCAAGACAGTCTTCAATCTGGTCGCTTGTGACAATGACTTCGAGCGACGGTTTGCCGCCTTTTTGGAAGGCTCTCAGGACGTGAACGCTTTTGCCAAGCTGCCAGAGCGGTTTGGCTTCTCCATTGATTACACCGATTCCGTGGGCAACCTCTGGTACTACGAACCGGACTTTGTGGTGCTGCTCGACGATGGCTCCCTCTATCTAGTTGAAACCAAGGGACGCGAAGACCTGGACGTGGCCCATAAAGACCGGGCCGCGCAGGTCTGGTGCGAAAACGTCTCTGTATTGACCAACACGAATTGGGCGTACCTCAAAGTTCCTCAACAAGAATTTGAGCGCCTGCGGCCCGACACTTTCAGCGAACTAGGCGTTCTGCAGTCACCTCTCGCCCTTTAGGCGTCGGCTCTGCCACCGTCGTTCGCCCTAAGCCCCTCCATCTGCTACCCTGCCTTCATGCATCATTCCAGCCACCCATCGCTTGCCGAAGGGCCCGCCCAAGGGCTCCCCCTCAGCCAACATCATTTGTTTTGCCCTGTTTTCCCGCTTTGTTTCCCCAAAACGAACAGCCTTTGGCCCGCTGTCACCCGCTCCAAGCCGCAAAATTACGCACAAAAAGCCTATCAAGCCGCCATTCGTTCCCCATTCGTTTTGCAGAAAAACCTTTCCTTCTATCACTCCCTCGCCCCTGCGGGGGATGGTCACCAGGCCGTCCAGCCCCCGTCTACGCGGAGAATATGCCCGGTGACAAAGCGGGAAGCGTCAGAGGCCAGATAGATGGCCGCGCCCACAATGTCGTCCGGCTGCGCCGCCTTACCCATGGGCGTCTGCTGCGCCACCCACTCGCTGAGCCGGGGGTTCTCCAGTACCCCACGCGCCAGGTCGGTTTCCACCCAGGTGGGCGCGATGGCGTTCACTCGGACGCCGCGCTGCGCCCATTCCACCGCCATGACCCGCGTCATTTGCTCGATGCCCGCCTTGGACACGCAGTAGGCGAGGATCCGTGCAAGGGCAGCGCTCCCACCGATGGAGCTCATGTTGACAATGGATCCAGAGCCCTGGGCCAGCATCAGGCGTCCCGCCGCCTGCGCGCACAGGAACATTCCCTTGAGGTTGGTCGCCATCACAGCGTCCCACTCTGCCTCCAGCACGTCCTCGGCCCGCTTATAAACGGGGGAGATACCCGCGTTGTTGACGAGCACGTCGATGTGGCCGTACATGTCCATTACTTGAGTGAAAAGTCGCCGAACATCTTCTGGTCGGCTAATATCAGCGACTATCGGCGTTGCCATGCTATATTTGGACGCTATTTCGATTGCCACCGCGGCGACATCGCCGGCGTTCCGGCTGTTCACCACCACAGTCGCTCCGACGCCCGCCAGCCCGAAGGCTATGGCGCGGCCTATGCCGCGGCTGCTGCCGGTGACCACCGCCACCTTGCCGTCCAGCCTAAAGGCGTCCAGGGGACTGCTCGCCGCCATGATTACTCGATCCTTGCCACCCAGCGGGCATACGCCTTGGCTTTGTCGGCGGCGTATTCACGGAGGACCGTGATCTTCTCCGCTTCTATCGACCCCTCCGCGTGGATGGCCAGCGCCGCCTGATAACCGCCGAAATCGCCGGTGGTCAGCTCAGAGACCATGCGGATGGCCTTGAGCCTATCCCGGGCGGAGACGCCCTTCTTGCCGCCGAAGTAGCGTTCAAGGTAGGGGCCAATCTCCGCGTTCCGCAGGTCGGCCTCACCGGGAGCGGTGACCAGCAGCCCTCCGGTCAGGTCCTGGACATGGCTGAGTGCACGGTGATAGTTGTCTGCAAAGTGCAGCTTCGCCATATTGACAATCTGGGTGTGCGGCACGGCGATGCCGGGCTCCACCATCCTGGCATCAATGGCAGCCATTTTGGTGAGCGCTCGCAGTGTCTCTGCGTAAGCGATGAGCCAGGTAAGCTTGTCCCGCACGTGGGCCGCGCGTTCGATGCCGTTGTACTCCGCCATGGGGTTCGCGGCGCCGACCCG